>SAMEA104404106__coassemble_1058_pt1 | contig 22880 bp, 21 predicted proteins | sample SAMEA104404106__metabat2_high_PE_075 | metagenome-assembled genome bin SAMEA104404106 (sample SAMEA104404106) | Balaenoptera acutorostrata
CATATGCACATTTAGGACAACCTGGTTAACCACACGATTGTAGATTATTAGAAAACTTTTTTATTGTATTACCTTCTATTTACTCTATAAAAATAATAATAAGTCTTCCTAATTAAAAAAAGCGGAAGTTTTTAACTTCCACTTTTGATTCGTTATTCATGAACACGTTTTAATAAATCCTGTAGTAAAGATTGAATGGTTTCATCGGTTAATCCTCTTACGCCACATGCTAAGCGATGTCCTCCACCATGATAAGCATTTGCGATATCATTGATAGAAGCACGAGCAGAACGAAGACTACCTTCATAGATACAAGCTCCGTTTTCATCACGTTCTTTTTCTATGAATAATGCCCAAGCTTCAAATTCAAACACACCACCTAAAACAAATACTTTTTCCTTTGCTTCTTGAACACTTAAACCGAAACGTTCATAATCTTCTTTATGAATAATAACATAAGCAAGACAATCGTCTAAAATTTGACAGTTTGAACGCAAATAATTTTCGAATTTATATAATCGTAAGCTTGTTGAAAAATTTTCTGTATTTGCTTTGACAACATCAACGCCACAATCCACTAGATATGCAGCACAACGCAATGTATTGGATGTTGTCGCAGAAATTGAAAAACGTAATGTATCAGAAATTAAACCAGCATATAGGTGTTGTGCGGCTGTAGCAGAAATAACAATTCCTTGATCCATAAACATCGATGCTAAAATTTCACAAGTTGCACCCATCTCTTCATGAATTACTTCCGTATCCGCATATTGATCCACAAAAATATGGTGATCAATTTTTAATCGATGTGCAGCAAGTTTATAACGCTGATCATCAATTCTTGCGGCATTAGCAGTATCTAGAATAATCGCTAAACTCTTTGAAATGGTTTCATCATCAACTTCATCAGAATTCGGAAAGAAACAGTCTTTCGAACCTTTACCTTTCAAGCCTAGTGCATAGACTTGTTTGTTTGGATATGTGTCTAAAATCCACTGTTTGAGTCCAAATTGAGATCCTAATGCATCACTATCCGGAGATACATGGCGATAAATGGTAATGATGTCATACTCCTTAAGTAAATCAAACAGTACGCTTATCATATTAGTTACCCATTAACGCGAATGTGTCACGTGCAATCATCAATTCTTCATTTGTTGGGATAACCCATACTTGCATTTTACTTTCTGGAGTTGATACAAGAATTTCTTCTCCTCTAGTTTTTGCATTTAATTCATCATTTAATACTAATCCAAATGCATTTTGTAATGCATGGCAGATTAATTCACGCATTTGAACATCATTTTCACCAATACCACCAGTAAATACGATTGCATCTGCTCCGCCTAATTGTGCATAATATCCACCAACAACGTTAACAATGCGGTTTACATACATATCAACTGTTAATAATGCATCTTTGTTTCCTTCTTCACAAGCAGTACGGATATCACGTCCATCGCTACTTACTCCAGATACCCCTAACATACCTGATTTTTTATTCATAATTGTATCCATTTCATCTGGAGTCAATCCTTCTTTTTTCATCAAGAATGTAACGATTGCAGGGTCGATATCACCACAACGAGTACCCATCATGATACCAGCAAGTGGTGTAAATCCCATTGAAGTATTCACAGAACGTCCTCCATCAACTGCAGTGATAGAAGCACCATTTCCTAAGTGGCAAGTAATAATTTTTGTATCTTTAACATCTTTATTCATTAATTCTGCACAACGTAATGATACATATTTATGTGATGTACCGTGGAATCCATAACGACGTACTTTATAGTCATCATAGTAATGTTTTGGTAAAGCATACATAAAGCTTGAAGCATCCATTGTTTGGTGGAATGCAGTATCAAATACAAATGCATGTTTGCATTCAGGAAGGTTTTCCTTAAATGCACGGTATCCAACTAATCCAGCTGGATTATGTAAAGGTGCTAAATCATTTAAAGATGAGAATTGTTCTACTACTTCCTCTGTAACTAGAACGCTTTCTTTAAAGATTTCTCCACCATGTACAGCACGGTGTCCTGCACCTACGATTTCATTTAAATCAGACACGATGTTGTGTTCAATCAATGCCTCTAATAATAATGAAACAGCTTTTGTGTGATCTAAGATTGGCAATGTTTTTGTGATTTTTTCTCCATTTACTTTAATTGTAAACATGGCATCTTCAAAGCCGATACGTTCAACAAGTCCACTTGTTAAAACTGTTTCCTCCGGCATTTCAAATAATTGGAATTTTAATGATGAACTACCAGCGTTCACCGAAATAACTTTTGACATTCTAAATATCCTCCTACTAATTCTCTAAACTTTCTAATTCCTCTACCAGTTTGCTAATATCAGCATTACCGATTTCTTTTATTCTATCATAAATTTTGACTCTTGCTTCATAATTTTTAACAAGATTTAATTTTTTTTCATAATCTTGTAAAATCCCCATACTTCTTTTTAAATGATCGTTCACGCCAGCTCTTGAAATATGCATTTCTTCTGCGATTTCCGATAATGAAAAATCTTCTTTGTAATAAAGATTCATAACATCACGTTGCTTATCCGTTAATAAAACATCATAAAAATCAAGAAGTGCATTCATCTCTTCTGTTTTCTCGATCATTCTTCGTTCAATCCTTCACATAAACCATATAAATATGAATCAATATCAAATGGTCTTAAATCATCGACTTTTTCCCCTAAACCTACATATTTAACTGGTAATCCTAATTGATCACGAATTGCGATGACAATACCACCTTTTGCCGTACCATCTAATTTTGTTAAGATGATTCCTGTGACATTGGTTGTTTCTAAGAAGATCTGTGCTTGAGAAATTCCATTTTGTCCGGTTGTAGCGTCCAATACCAACCATACTTCATGTGGTGCACCTGGAATTTCACGTTCAATAACACGATGCATTTTTTGAAGTTCTTTCATAAGGTTAGCCTTATTTTGAAGACGACCAGCAGTATCCCCAATTAAATAATCAATGTTATTTTCTTTCGCAAATCGACATGCATCTACTAATGCAGCACTTGGATCTCCACCTTCACGTCCCTTAATACATGGAACATCTAAACGCTGAGCCCATGTAGCTAATTGATCGATTGCACCAGCACGGAACGTATCGGCAGCTGCTAAGGCAACACTTGCACCTTCGCTTTTGAATAGATTTGTTAATTTTGCGGTCGTTGTTGTTTTACCACTTCCATTTACTCCAACCATTAAAATGACAGTTGGACCATTTTCATTTTTGTTAAATGGACGATCATCATTCGCACAATACAATTCATGCATCACTTCGATTAAACAATCTGTAATTTGATCAAATGATTTTAATTTTCGATCCATTGCACGTGTTTCTACTTCATCAACGACTTTTTGAGCTGTTTTAATACCTAAATCAGCTTCCAATAAGACAACCATCAATTCTTCTAAAAAGTCTTCGTTAATACCTGAGAATCCAACTGCTAAACGACGGATTCTTTCGGAAAATGATTTTTTTGATTTTGTTAGTCCACTTAAATAGCGATCACCATCTTTTTTAGTTGTAAACGCATTTTTTAACTTTGATAAAATACCCATTAGTCTTTCACCTCATCCTTATCAATCATAGATATCGCATCTTGTAGTTTAACTTTTAACAGTTGAGAAACCCCATTCTGTTGCATCGTGACTCCATATAAGGCATCACATTCCGCCATCGTCCCTGGACGGTGTGTCACAACGATAAATTGACTCTCTCCTCTGAATTGTCCAATATATTTCGCAAAACGCTCTACGTTTGCTTGATCGAGCGCTGCCTCAACCTCATCAAAAATACAAAGTGGCATTGTTCTTGCCTTTAAAATTGAGAATAATACACAAATCGCAATCAAACTCTTCTCTCCACCAGAGAACAAGCGAATATTCTGTACAGTTTTTCCTGGTGGCTGTACATCAATATCGATTCCCGTATTCAATACATCATTTGGATCCACCATGAATAAACGAGCTTTCCCTCCACCGAATAGTGCGCGGAACACATCATTTAACTGTCCGTTGATTTTTTCAAACATTTCAGAGAACTGTTTTACCATGATTTCATCCATTTCATCAATCGCAGTCAAGATCTTTTCTTTCGCATCTTCTAAATCCTGCTTTTGTTTTGTTAAGAAGGTAAATCGCTCACTGACTTCTTCATATTCTTTCGGTGCATCTAAATTTACATTTCCTAATGATGAAATTTCTTGACGCAAGCTTACAACCTGTTTTTTTGCTTCTACCATATCGGTATCTAGTTTTAATGTCTGTGCATATTCAAAAGTCATCTCATAGGTAGAACTCAATCGTTCTAACGTTGTTTCTAGGCGTGTTTCCGTTTTTGCCTGTGTGACATCAACATCACGCATATCGTTTTGTAAAACGTTTAATTCTCGTCTTAATGCTCGAATCTGCGCATCCTTGCGTTCAACTTCATTGCCAGCTTTCAAACGACGTTCTCGTTTACTTTTCATTTCTGAAGTTAAATCATCTAATTTAGAATGTATATTCGATAATTTTACAACAATGTCATCTTCCATGAGTGTTGTATCTTCTAATTCATCCTGTGGAGCAATCTGTTCGTAATCTGCTTTTAAACGATCGTATTTTGCCCATTTAGCCTTTACGATAGGATCTAACTGTGCACTTGAAATCTGCATCTGAACCAAGTCTGCATGCAGGCGTTCACGTTTGCTTTGTAAACCGGACAGTTGATTTTTCAAGCTCTCCACTTTCATCGTTTGTCCTTCAAGACTTTGTAGCACTTGATTTAACTCTTTTTGCATCGTTAATGGTGTCGTTGTATTTTTGCCACGACCACCGGTCATACTTCCGCCCTTATTAACGATATCTCCTTCTAAGGTTACAATTTTATAACCATAACGAAGAACTTTAGCGATTTCATTAGCATTCACTAAATTATCGACAATAATCACATTCGCTAATAAGGAATCTCGAACAAGATTAAACCGTTCTTCATTTTCAACAAATTCATTTGCCATTCCTAAAAAACCAACGCAATTTTCAGCTAACACACGATGCTCTTTGTTCATCGTTCTAGGTTTTAATACGGTTAAAGGTAAAAATGTTGCACGACCCGATTGATTCTTTTTCAAGAATGAAATTGCATGACGGGCACTCTCTTCATCCTTTGTAACAATATGATACATCGCACCTGCAAATGCATTTGATATAGCGGTTTCGTAGTTCATCTCAGGTTTAAAAATCTGTGAGACGACTCCTAAAACACCATAAAGATTTGCATCCATGATAGCCTTAACTGCATATTGATGGTTAAATGGCTGACGACTTAAATTTTCTAATACATCTTTTCGATTCGATAAACGATTTAATATCGCACTTGCCTGCTGATTTTCTTGTATACAATAAGATATATCACTATCTATACTCGTAATTTGTTCTTTTCTTAAGGCAATATCCGTTTCAAGACTTTCCATACGATGCTGACGATCTTCATATTCATAATGCGCTTCTTCCATCATCGCTTTCATTTCTTTTGCTTTTTCAGCATTGCTTGCAAACTCCAAAGCATATTTACGCTTTTCATCCATCTCTACCTTACGAGTTTCAAGGATTCTTGCATCTTCACTTGCTTTTGTATATTGCTCCTGCAATTTTGTAATTTCACGATCAAGCTGATACATTTCATTTCGCAATTCCGTATTCTTGGTATCCTCAACCGAAATTGTGGTTTCATGCATTGCTTTTTCTGTATCCAAATCAAATGCTTTTTTCTTTAATGAATCAATCTGTTCATTCATCTTTTCAATTTCATCAACCAACACGCTGACTTCAATTTTTTCTAAAGCATCTTTTTTCTCTAAATATAATTCAGCTTTCTTCGCTTGGCGTTTCAATGGATTGACCTGTCGTTCTAATTCCATGATAATATCTTCTAATCGTGCTAAGTTTTCTTGTGTACGATTTAATTTACCAAGTGATTCATTTTTCCGTTTCTTATACTTTGCTACACCAGCAGCCTCTTCAAACAACGCTCTTCGATCCTCTGGCTTTGCATCCGCAAAAGCCGAAATATTCCCTTGAGAAATAATCGATAAAGAATCTCTTCCTAATCCAGTATCCATGACAAGATTAACAATATCTTTTAAGCGACAAGGTGTCTTATTGATAAAATATTCACCCTCACCACTTTGACGATGTAAACGTCTCGTTACTTCGACTTCTTCAAACTCTACATTCATAATGTGTTTTGAATTATCAAAGACTAAGGTAACTTCTGCCATATTTACTGGCTTACGTTGTGTGGAACCATTGAAGATTACATCACTCATACTAGTACCACGAAGAGATTTAACACTTTGTTCTCCTAATACCCAACGGATGGCATCATTGATATTACTTTTACCACAGCCATTTGGACCTACGATTCCAATAATATCAGAATCAAAGGAAATCACAGACTTATCTGCAAAAGATTTAAACCCCTGTAATTCTATTCGTTTTAAAAACATAGATGCCTCCTATCTATCCAAACTCTAAATCAAATAATTTTTTCTTATACCATAAGATATCGTTTTTCATTATATCATGAAAATCAATATCAAAAATAGAGATTTTCGTATTTTCCTAAAATCTTATATTATTTTTTATTGTAAATGGACTCACAAAAAAATAAAAAGTTATAAATATCTTTAAAAATTATGCATTTATACAAGAATACGTATACTTTAAGGTATGTTTCGTTGAGATTTCCTGTTGTTTGTGCTACAATATTTTACAATTCAATGGAGGTCGTTGAAACATGGAAGAAAAATCAATGAAAGACATGTATAAGTTAGGCCTAGGTGAGGAAGTAGCGAACTGCGTCACACATGGAGTTATGGCCTTGCTTTGCTTGATTGCATTACCAGCTGCAGCTGTCTATTCGTATCAGATTGGTGGAACCCTTCGATCAACTGGTGTTTCCATCTTTATTATTTGTTTATTCCTTATGTTTATCGTATCTACCCTATATCACAGCATGGCATTTGGTAGTACGCATAAATATGTATTTCGAAAACTTGATCACATTTGTATTTATTTTGCGATTGCTGGAAGCTACACACCAATAGCCTTATGTGTGATTGGTGGCTGGCAAGCCCTACTCATTCTTGCGATTGAGTGGAGTGCTGTAATCGGTGGAATCTTACTGAAGTCACTATCCTCAAAATCGTATCCAAAATTATCCATGACGATTTATATGATTATGGGTTGGACGGCAATTTTCTTTTTACCAGTCCTATTTAAAAATACGGTATTCCCATTTATGACACTAATCATCGCAGGTGGACTGATGTATACGATTGGGGCTTTCTTCTATTCAAAGCCACAACATAAATATTTCCATTCTATATGGCATGTATGCATCAATATCGCAAGTATCTTTCACTTTATCGCAATTGTGTTTGTGATGTAAAATAAAAAGTTATGATCTTATTCAATCATAACTTTTTTTAATGTCTTAACGTAATGGGACAACGGTTGCCAAACCACCAAGACTTGTTTCTTTTAGTTCTAATGCAATTTTTCTTCCTGTATAATTCATCGTATTAACAACCATATCAAAACTAACCTTATGTTCACGGATATTACTAATGTTTCTTGCTAAAACCGCTGCATCAATGCTTCGTAATACACCAACCGCATTTCTTTCAATACATGGAATCATAACATAACCACCAACTGGATCACAAGTTAATCCTAGATGATGCTCAATTCCGATTTCAGCTGCATATTCGATTTGTGCATTTGTTCCTCCATGAAGATAGGCTACCATGGCTGCACCCATTGCTACCGCAGCACCAATTTCTGCCTGACAACCACCTTGTGCACCTGAAATTGTCGCATTTTCCTTAATTAGGTTTCCAAATAAGCCAGCAATTTTTAAACCATTACAAATAGCTTCTCTTGTATACCCTAAATCACGATGATAGTAATAAACCAAAGATGGCATAATTCCACTACTTCCAAGCGTTGGTGCCGTTACGGTAATACTACCACCTGCATTTTCTTCGCTTGCACTATAGGCATAAGCACAAAGCAATAATTTTTCTTTTTCAATCGCTATTTTACAATTATCTGCACGAGCTTTTAAATCCTTTGCGATACGTTGTAAATGAAGCTTGCCAGGAAGTACATCATCCTTTGATAATCCGCTATCAACCGTTGCAAGCATTTGGTCCATAATCTCATTCATATAATCATCTAAGGGATCAAACTGATCAACATACTGCCATAACTCCATATGATGTTCTTCACAGTATTCTAGAATGTTTTTTAAGAAGTGATGAGGATAGACATCCTTCCCTTCTGGACTTGCCTCTCCTTCCACACGAATAGCTCCTCCACCAATAGAATAAACCGTCATGCGTCCAATTTCTTTATTCGCTTCATCAAACGCAAATAGACACATGGTATTTGGATGTTTTAAATCATCCTTCTGTTTAAAATATACAAAACAATCCTTTGGTTTCATCGTATCAATAATAATCGCATCCGTTAAATGGCCCTTACCTGTTAATGATAAAGAACCATACAGCTCAACTTCATAATGATGTGCATCTGGGTATCGTTGAAGAAATAAACGACTTGCACGTTGTGGTCCTAACGTATGCGATGAGGATGGACCAGGTCCAATTCTATATAATTCATTTAATGATTTCATTTTCTGTACTCCTTATAACTCGATTAAAAACATTTCAAATCCCATTTTTTTATCTAATAGTCCAGCCTTTAACTGCTGATCTAGTGTCGCAAGCTTTGCTAGCATTTCCATCAAATAAGAATTTGAAATACAATTCACATCGTTAATCGCAAGCTTTACACGATAGGGATGTGCATGCAGGATAGATGTAATTCCGTCTTTATTTTCCCCTTGATTCAATAAGGTTTTTACTTGAAATAAAAAACGAAATTGCGACGATAATAATGCAACAAGATAAATTGCATCGGTATTTACAACACACAAATCTTTCCAAATTTGAAATGCCTTACGCTTATCTTTTTCAACAACCGCATGGACCAATTCAAATACATTATCTTCTAATGGGCGGGTCACTAAATGAGACACAACCGTCTTGGTTATGCATTCTCCATATAAAGATAACTTTTCAAGTTCACGTTGAATACTTTCCATATCTAATGGTAAACGACGAAGCAATTCTTGAAAGCCCCCATCATCAATCTGAATGTGATACTTCTGTAGTTGCTCACTAACGTAACTGCGTTTACCTAATTCATCTAACTTTTTAAATTCCAAAACTTTCCAATTTTCTTTGATCTTCTTTACAATTTTTTTACGAGCATCCAATTTCGCAAAGTCCCCAATAAAAATTAAAATGGTGCTTTCCATAGGATGCATCACATAGTCTTCTAGTATATTTGGATCAATACCGGTATCGTTATTTGTAGATAAAAAATTTGCATGATATACAAGAATAACTTTATATTCCGAAAAAAATGGGATGGTCATCGCATCTTCTAAAATGGTTGTCATATCCGTTTCCAACGCATCATAAGAAATAAGATTTAAATCAGACTCATCTTTAACGTATTTTGATACAATCGTTTTTAAAGAATTCTTTAAACGATAGGATTCTTCTCCAAATAAAACATAATTCATGTACATCACCTTTGTATATTGTAACATAAACAGTATCAAACCGCCACGATTTCAATTCTGTAGTTTTATTATTCCCAAAATTTCTTAAACAAGAAACCTACTTTATGATCACCAGTTATAAAATAGGCAAAATATTTACATTCTTTTATCGTCAACGATCCAGATTCTTTTGTGATGATTGGTTTACAATGTTCTTGTTTTAATGTTTTTAAAACGGATGTATTTGGATGATTGTAAAAATTATGTCTACCACAGGAGATTAAGCCTAATGTAGGCTGTAACTGATGAATAAAGGCTTTCGATGAGCTTGTATTACTTCCATGATGACCAACCTTTAATATATCCACTGATAAGTTAGGGTATTGTAAACATATTTCTTCTTCTCCCTTCACTCCTAAATCTCCCATAAATAGATAAGACAATTGATAAAACTTTAAGTACGTTACAATACTATTGTCATTTTCATCTTCTCCCTGATAATTTAAAAGCATGAATTTCAAATAGTCTTTTTCTGCATTCAACGCAGATTTCTTTTCATCAATCACCTGCTTTACTAAAAACGATGAACACAATTGGTCTAAACCTCCATTATGGTCAAAATCATGATGTGTGATAATAAGTTGATCAATACAATGAATTCCTTCACTGCGAAGATAGGGTATCACGATTTCGTTAGGGATATCTTTCTTTTTATGTCCCATAATATCAATCATATACGTTTTTTGCTTGTGAGGTGTAGAAATGATGGTACAATCCCCCTGCCCAACATCTAGCATGGTAACGGTTGTAAAAAATGATAAATACGGAAATACGAAGAATAAACAACATATAAACAAAAAAGAAATTGTCGTACTCTTCTTATTCTGTGATAGAAATCGAATAAATGCTGGGATAAACATACACATCCAAATAGGATATACGCGACTATACAAGGGTAGTTGAATCGTTTGTATCCATGATAATACTTCCATTACTTTCAAAATAAGATTACAGATACCATCTGCTTGTGTACATAAACCAAGCCAAGTTAAAAGATATAAATACCCATATACTTGACGTAGAACTGGAAATAAGAATAACATCCAAATATCACATGAATGAAAGAATTGAAATTGAAGGACAGCTAATGTGATTCGATTCATGATTGATTGTTTATATTTCGCCGTATGAAAAATATTCACAAAACGAAGACAAACTGGAATATAAAACGTGATATCAAAAACAAGAAATGGAACAAGCAATATTAAAAAACAAATTGCCAATCCTAGTCGATCTTGTTTGTTATAGCTTAGACAGAAACAATCAACAAGACCAAAACAGATTAAACGTATCATAGAAGGTGTCAGTACCGTACAATAACTAACCAGTATGATAAATCCAAGGCGTATAACATTTGCCCAATCTCTAGATATCCATTTTTGACTAAACTTTTTAACTAAATAACCAATATACGAAATATGCAAGCCACAGGATACGAGCAGAGTATTTATATTCTCAGCATGGATACCAAATACAATGCTTTTATATAACTCACATTGTTTTTTTGGCAATGTTTCTATGTAACAAAATAATTGATGACGTATGGAATGACCATGTGAAAGAATATGGTATTTCTTTACATGAACAGAATAGAAATATCCTCTACGATTCGACCAATCCTGAAAATTAAATTGATGTGCGTTTCGAATACTATCAATTTTTTGAATATCTCCAGCTATTTCAATAACATCGTCAATATGAACTCCTTTTACGCCATATAAAAGAACCTTAGTTTCTTGATTGCTTGCCACTAAATAATTTTGATGAATCTCTTTTACTTGATAGATCATTCCCTTTGGGTATACGCACGCTGGTTGTATCGTATAACGTAAAAGCATACAGAAACACAAAAGTAAAAAAAGAAAGGTATGTTGATGAAAACGATGTCTATGAAACAACACAACAATAATTAGAAAAAGAAAGGAAAAGGGCCACGGTATAAAGGCAAACAAAATAAAACATAGTCCAATGTAGCACCACTGCCCTTTCATAAACAGATAAAATCCTTAATTTTATAAAATAGTTTCTGTTTAATCCCTTTGATTTTCATAATATCCTCTAAATATAAAAATGGATGTTCTTTACGAAAATCAAGGATACGTTGTGCAGTTGATGGACCAATACCAGGTAAGGTATCCAATTCTTCAAGGGTTGCGGTATTAATTGATATTTTTATCTTTTCCTTTTTCTTAGGGATAACAATTACTGCATTCTGTACCACATCTTGATTTTGATTAATACCATCTAAATCCGCATCTTTTGTGATACCACCTGCTTGAGCAATAACATCTTGAATACAGTCATGCATCTCCATGGTATACACACCCGGTTTTTTTACTTCTCCTTTAATTTCAACCTTTTTATACGTTGCCTGATACTTTGATAAATCCACATATTCAAAACGATCATAATAAAACAAAACAAAAATTACACAGAGTATTAACGTAACAAGTTTCATAATCATCCTCCATCTATATATACGATGAAGAGGATGAAAAATAAAAAAAGCGGAGTATTTCCTCCGCAAATTTATCTTATTTTAAACCAACAATTTTAACTTGATAAGGTTCTTCTAGATTAGATACTTCAACAATATCTCCTAGTTTATGTTCCATCATTGCGATTGCAAGTGGTGTGATGTTAGATAATCTACCATTTAATGGGTCAGATTCAATAGAACCAACAATTGTATATGTTTCTTCTGTATCATCTGTTAAATCTAAAATAGTAACCGTAGATCCTAAGCTTACTGTTTTACCACTATTCTTTTTATCTTCTTCCATGATGACAGCATTTTTAATCATGCTTTCTAATTCACGGATTCTTGCTTCTACTTGAGCCTGATGTTCACGAGCAGCATCGTAGTCGGCGTTTTCACTTAAGTCCCCTTGTGCACGAGCTTCTTGTAACTCAATAATAACTTGGTCACGAACAACGTGAATCAAATTGTCATGTTCTTTGACAATCTTGTCATATCCTTCTTTGGTAACTTGAAATTTTTCTTCAGCCATATTTTACACTCCTATCGTCTTTTGGTATTATACCACGTTTTAAATTTGAATACTACTATAGAAACGTATACGAATACTTTTATTCTGCCGTTTCTTCATCTGATTGGAAAGCACCAATTACTTCTTCAATCATTTGCCATTCTTCGTCTGTTTCTACTGGAATAAGATTTCCATCTTCATCATAAGCAGATGCAAACACATCTTCTCCATCCGTATCAGGATCTGTGAAGACTACATAACTTTTTGTTTTATCTTCATTTTCAAATGTAAATAAAATTTCCATTTCTTTTTGATTTCCGTTTTCGTCAATCACAAACATTGTATTTGTTTCTAACATGATTTCCTCCTATAGAAAGGGGCTTTCTAAGCCCCTATTGATTTCTATCTAAATAGCCCTGTAAAATTTGTACAGCCGCCATTTGATCAATAACTTTTTTACGTTTTTTACGAGATACATCTGCACTGATTAAAATTCGTTCAGCTGCAACCGTCGTTAAACGTTCATCCCAAAGAATGACCTCAACACCTAATGTTTCTAATCGTTCTTTGAACATAATGGATACTTCGCCACGTAAGCCAATATCTCCATTCATATGTTTTGGTAGACCCAGCACTACCTTTTTAATTTGGAATTCATCGATATATTTTTTTACCTGTTCCAAAGCAGAGTCATAATCATCATCTGCAAAGCAAATTGTTTCAACAGGTCTTGCTATCATTCCAAGTAAATCACTGACACTGACACCGCAAGTGCGTGATCCTAAATCCAAGCCTAGAATACGCATTAATTATTTTTCGTCTTCCAAATAAGCACGTACTAGTTCTTCGATGATTTCATAACGTTCAACACTTTGAATCACTACACGAGCATTCTTATGTGAAGAAATGTAAGCTGGATCATTGCTAATTAAATAGCCGGCAAGCTGGTTTACCGAATTATATCCACGTTCATCTAATGCTTCTTTTACGACACGTAATACATGCTTGATATTGTCACGCTTTAAATCTTCTGAATTAAAAGCCATTGTTTCTGTAATATCTCTCATAGTATTACCTCCTTTTATCATGCTTTCATTTTATCCTATTTTAAATCAAATTTAAACCCTAAGACAATTTATTTTTAATAATTTCAATTGCCTCATCAACTTTTGTAACGTCTTTACCACCAGACTGTGCTAAATCAGGGCGTCCTCCACCTTTTCCGTCACAAGCCAATGCAGCTTCCTTAACTAAGTCACCACATTTGATTCCGCTTGCTACAGCTTGTTTATCAGCACCTGCAACAAAGACAACTTTATCATTGTTCACGCTTGCCAAGAAGACAACAACATTTTCTTGTTGACCTTTGATTGTGCTAGCAATATCTTTTAATGCATTTGCATCTGCACCATCTAAGCGTTTAATTAAAACATGACGTCCGTTCATTTCAGTGATTTCATGAACTAATTCATTTGCTTTTAATGTGAACATTTCATTTTGTAATGCAGCTAATTCTTTTTTCAACTGTGCATTTTCTTGTAGCATTTGATCAACTTTAGCATCTACATTTGCGATACCTTTCATTTTTAGGCTTGTAGCAATTGTACGTAATGTTGCTTCTTCTGCTGCAAATTCAGCGTAAGCTGCGTAACCAGTTTTTGCAGTGATACGACGAATACCACTACCGATACTTTCTTCTGAAACAATTTTGCAGATTCCGATTTCCTGTGTATTGTTAACATGGCATCCACCACAGAATTCTTTAGATACATCACCCATAGTAACTACACGTACAACATCACCATATTTTTCATCAAACAATGCAGTTGCACCGCTTTGTTTAGCTTCTTCAATTGGCATTTCTACTTTTGTTACATCGTAATGTCCACGAATAAATGTATTTACTAATTGTTCAATTTCATTTAATTGTTCTTGTGTTACTTTTTCAAAGTGCGTAAAGTCAAAGCGTAAATATTCTTCATTTACAAAGCTTCCTGCTTGTTGAATATGAGAACCAACGATTTGTTTTAATGCGCTCTGTAATAAGTGTGTACAAGAGTGATTGCTTGTGATAACATCACGTTTTTTGCTATCGACAACTAATGTTACTTTGCTTCCTTCCATTAAGCTTCCATTTGTAATGGATACTTTGTGTAAGTGTTGTTTATGTGGAGCTTTGATTGTATTTGTAATTGTACCTTCACATGCACCTAAGAATGTTCCGGTATCACCAACCTGTCCACCGCTTTCTGCATAGAACACAGTTGTATCAAAAATAACGTCTCCGTTATCTGTTAACTCAGATACTTGTTTACCATCTTTAAATAATGCTAAAACAGTTGCTTCACAAGTTCTTTGATCATAACCGATGAATGAACTTTCTTTTGTGAATGCCATTAAATCAGCAGATTGGCTAGACATTGATTCTACATCTTCTCTTGCGTTTCTAGCACGTTCACGTTGTTTTTTCATTTCTTCATCGAATCCATTTGTATCAACAGTATAACCACTTTCTTCAGCGATTTCTGTCGTTAATTCTAATGGGAAACCATAAGTATCATACAATTTGAATGCTGTTGCACCATCAATTTGTTTTGAATCTTTTTGTTTGTCCATTACATCTAATAATAATTTTTCACCATCTGCTAAAGTTGCATGGAAACGTTCTTCTTCCGCTTTTACCAACTTCGCAATGTAATCTAATTTTTCTTCTAAATATGGGTAGAAGTCTTTCATGATATCATATACCACTGGTACTAATTTATACATGAATGCTCCTTCAATTTTTAATTTTTTACCAAAACGAACAGCACGACGTAATACACGACGTAATACATATCCACGACCTTCGTTTGCAAATAATGCATTATCTGCTAATGCAAACGTTACAGTACGGATATGGTCAGCAATTACACGGAATGCCATTTTGTTAGCTGGATCTTCATAACGCAATGGTGTGTATGCTTCTGTAGCGTGAATTAATGGTAAGAATAAATCAGTGTCAAAGTTTGTTTCTCCATTTTGTACTAAACAAGTTAAACGTTCAAGACCCATACCTGTATCAATGTTTTTCTGAGGTAGTTCTTTAAAGTCTTTACGATCAACACCTTCTTTTGCATCAAATTGAGAGAATACGTTATTCCAAACTTCGATATAACGATCATTTTCTAATTCTTCAAAGAATAAACGTTCTCCTAATCCTTCAGGATCATAAGCTTCTCCACGGTCATAGAAGATTTCTGTATCTGGACCACTTGGACCTTCCCCAATTTGCCAGAAGTTACCTGGAGTTTTTAAGATATGAGATGGATCTACACCAACTTCTTTTGTCCAAATATTGTATGCATCTTCATCATCAATATAAACAGTGATATATAAACGATCTTTATCAAATCCAATATATTCTTCACTTGTTAAAAATTCCCAAGCAAAATGGATTGCTTCTTTTTTAAAATAATCTCCGATTGAGAAGTTTCCTAACATTTCAAAGAATGTATGGTGACGAGCTGTTTTCCCTACGTTTTCAATATCGTTTGTACGAATTGATTTCTGTGCATTTGCGATACGAGGGCATTCTGGTTTTACCGTACCATCAAAGTATTTTTTCAATGCTGCAACACCAGCGTTGATCCATAACAATGTTGGATCGTTGTGTGGAACAAGACTTGCTCCTGGTTCAATCATATGTCCGTTCTTTTTGAAATAATCAAGGAACAACTGACGAATCTGATTACCTGTTAAATTTCTCATATTTTTTCCTCCTAAACATAAAAAAACGTTCCTATTCCAGGAACGTAACTATCATTACGCGGTACCATCCTAGTTCACTCTATAAAAGAGCACACCTTACTTAACATCTTTAACGCCGATGCTCACGCGATAAAGCTCCAAAGCAGCCTTCTAATCATCCTTACACGAAAATTCACACCAACCATTTTCTCTCTTTGCCGAAGAATCATTATACTCCTCTTTTTCATTGCTTTTATTTTACAAGTTGTATTATAACAAATTCTTATTTTTATGACAATACTCGATGCATAATTTCTAAAATTTCAAGTCGGATCTTTTTCCATACAAGTATCAAAATCCTCCCATACATCTTCCCACTCTGCCATTGTGCCATGTTCTTTTACATGTCGATAGCTTCGTATGACGATTTGTGCAAGACTAGCAAATATTGGAGACAACAACATTCCAATCACCCCAAACATCTTTTCTGATATAAAGAAAAATAAAAAAGCAAGTAATGGATGCACATGCATCGTCTTATGAAAAATATATGGCTGTACAAGATTTGCTTCGATTTGTTGTATACACCAAAGAATAAGTAATAATATCCAAGGAAGCTGTTCATAATAACCAACTGCTGTAAGTAACACCATCAAAAATCCTATCGTAGCACCAATGTAGGGTAATAAATTTAAAAAGGCTAATAGGATCGCATAAAAGATTGGATGCGGAAACTTTGCTAATCCTAAAACGATACCCATCGATACTACTATAAAAATCATATCAACAAAAGTTCCATAGAGATATTCATATACAATTTTTGATACAGTTTGATAAAACATCGAAACTTGATTCCATTGCTTTATATACTGTTTCAATAATCGTTTGATATATAATATCTCATTAGATACAAAAAAAGCAACGACAATGGATATTCCTGCATTCACAAAAAAGTTTCCAATTTTTCGAAATGACCTTAAAAATATCGTATAAATCTGATCCATCGATATATAGTCCCAAATTTGAAATTCCTCAATATTAGGTACGTATGTATGAAACAACTGTTTTACTTTTGTAATCACAATTGGAAGCTGAATACGTATATAGTTGCCATGATCAAGGATAATCGGAATGAAGGCTAGTATGCATAATATGATTAAAAAAAGCAAACCAAAATATAGAATCATCACACTAAGTTTAATGCTAAGATGTTTCTCAAGACGGTCTAGTATCGGCTGTAAAAATAAAGCGAACAAGATTCCATTAACAATTGGAAAACAAATCGATAGAAAGGTTTGAAACCAACTTTCTATATGCAACATATAAACTGCTGTAAGAAACAATAAAAGAAAACCTAATATAGGAATGAGACAAACACAAGAAGCAAACAAAATAGGAAGATATTTTTTCATAATAGAAAAACCCCTACAGAGGGGTTAATCATGTTCCATACAATCACAAATTTGATCAATGGCTTTGTGATAATTCTTTTTCCATCTACGTTTTGCTTTTTTTGTCTGTCGATAGAAGTCATCAAGATTATCCTCATTACTATATGCATAATACAAACCTGCCGCAAAGCCACATACAGCTGCAAATATACATTTGCTCATACTATCACTCCTTCACTATTACTATGTGAAGAAGTTTAAAATCTATACCGTTAATCAAACATTTTTAATCGTTGTTTCAATGTACTTTTTCGTTGGTGATGCTCTTGTTTTCGAATAGAATCTAAAAAGACGCTTTCGCTTCCCAATAAAACTAAACTCTTTTTAGCACGCGTGACCGCTGTATACAATAATCGTTTACTTAACATATAGTGGTATTCTTTAATCACTGGTAAAATCACTATTGGATATTCACTGCCCTGTGATTTGTGAATAGAAATACAGAACGCATGTGTTAAATTATAGAGTTGTTCTTCACTATACGTAACAATCGTGCCATCAAAATCTACCGTTAGCTCTGCTTTATGATCTAATGTTTGAGAAGAATCTAGAATTTCAATAATCGTTCCAATATCTCCATTAAACACATCATCATCGGGCTGATTCTTTAACTGCAATACTTTATCCTGGACACGAAACGTTCGATAACCAACTCGTAATTCCTTCTTATATTGACTTGCTGGATTCATCATGGACTGCAATGCGTTATTTAATGTATCAATACCGGCAGCACCACCATACATAGGAGCTAATACCTGAATATCTTTTTGTTCATATCCTTTTTCAAGTGCATTGGCAACAATGGAAACTACCAAATCCTTAATCTCATGTTTTTCTGCCTTGAAAAATGCAATATCTTTTGCATGATCAAAAATCGTAACATCTTCAGAGCGAATTTGTTGTGCCAAAGCAATTACATCACTACCTTCACTTTGACGAAAAATTTTGGTTAATCTAGTAACCATAAACTGCTCACTATCGATTAAATCCTTTAACACACAACCACAACCAACGCTAGGTAACTGGTCTTCATCTCCGATTATCAAGATTTTTTTAAGATAGTGTGATGCTTTTAATAGATTATAAAACAACCATTGATCAACCATACTAAACTCATCAATAATTAATAAATCGCAGGATAATGGTTCTTTCTCATTTACCAAGAAGGTATTTGATTCTAAATCCCAATGCAATAAACTATGTATTGTCGTCGCATCACATTGACATAGTTCACTTAAACGTTTACTAGCACGACCAGTGGGTGCGCAAACAGAAATGGCATCATAAGGATAAAATGCCTTATATAAGGCTAAAATACCCTGTACAATGGTTGTTTTTCCAGTACCTGGTCCTCCTGTTAAAATGGAAAATGGTTGCTTAAAAAAGGATATTATCGCATCCTTTTGATGCTCTTCATAAGTAATATGAAGCTTTTCTTCCACCTGTTCTAACTCATCATAAAGATCAGCCTCATTGATGTTTACTTGCTTCTCATAAGGATAGGATTCTAAAAATTTACAAATACCTAGTTCACTTTCATATTGCGTATGATGATAAATTCGATCTTCATCTATCATAATTAAGTAGTCTTCCTGCAACAAATCTAAATACGAGTCAAGATCAATTTCCCCAATCTTTTTGTGAACTTCTTTGCATAAATCATCATATAAAATATAAGTATCACCAGTACGCATACAAGCATCTAGTATTAACGATAAAATATAAGCTTTTATTCGATAGGGATGATCCAAACCAAAGGATAACTCCTGTGCTAGCTTATCTGCCGTTTTAAATCCAATCCCATCGATATCTTCTATTAAGCGATATGGATTCTCCTTGATTAAATCAATGGCTTCATTTCCATATTTTGCTTCAAATTTCATGATATTCCTTACACTAATTCCAAATCGTGTGAAGAAGAATGTTGTATCATCCACATCATCATGTTCGTGAATACCATCATAAATAACTTGACGTTTTTTTTCGGATAAGCCAGGAACACGGTATAAAACATCACGATCATCCTTGATTAATTCAATCAAATTTGTTCCCAATGTCTCTACCAATGCTTTAGCAGTCTGTTTCCCTATACCTGGAAATAAACTACTAGAAAAAAAGCGAACTAAGCTTTCATGATCTTGTGGCATGACCTTTTCATATCGTTTTACCTGAAACTGAATACCATATTTAACATGATCCACATATTGACCATATAAACGATATATGACATCCATGTCGATATCACGAAAAAAACCAGTAGCTATGAAGTCTTCTTCGCTACCATCATAGGTAACAAATTTTAAGACCCCATAACCATTGGTATCGTTATAAAATATTTTATGTATTAATTTAGCTTCTATTATCAACTCATCCATGCATAACACCATCCTATCTTTTACATGGTTGACATCATCACAAGAAAAGCAATTAAATTATTTCCTAAATGTATACCCATACTTACTACGATAGAATTACTCTTCTCATAAGAATACGACAACACTAAGCCTAAACCGGAATAAACAAGTAAATAGATTAAATCTTGATACTGACCAGTTAGTAGTGAATCAGATACGTGGATAAAACCGAATAATAAGGAACTAATAAGCATCGCAAAAAACAAGCTATGTTTCTTGCGTAAAAAAGTGAAAACTCCACCACGAAAAACCGTCTCTTCTACAATAGGCGCAAAGACAATACTTGCAAATAAAGTAAACATCGGTGCAATCATTGCGTTTTCAGCAATAGCTTGTTGATTTAAACTTTCACTTGAATTCGTAATTAATGAGATAATAATTCCTAGTACTAGATTTACGATTAATATCGCAAATACACCAAGTATAATAATGACAATATTTTTAAATATATCCTTAGAAAATTGCTGAAGAGAATCTTTCCAAATAGGTTTTGCAACCCAAATAGAAAGAATCATAAAAGCAACATAAAAAGCAATTGCTAAAGGAATAGAAATCATTGTCGCATTTGGATTCATCAGTAATGTTAATGTTGTTAAAATGACAGGTAATATAAACGTATAACCTACAAAATACAATAATAGTAATAAAATCGTACGTTTCCCTGAAAGATGACACATAGAATTAGTTTCCATGTGCTACATGATCCTCAATTTTCTTTTGCATACTGATGCCATTACAGAAAACTTCTTCAATAACACCACCACCAAGACATTCTTCGTGGTCATAGAATACTGCCTCTTGACCACAAGTTACACTTTTCACACCCTGAGGGTATGTTAATAGTACGGTTGTTTCATCAATAAAACGTAAAGTTACACCATGGTCCATTTGACGATATCTAAATTTTGCTGTACAGTCATAATCTTGTTCAGGTTTTGTTGGACGTAACCAGTTAACACCAGAAACAATACAGCTTGTTGAGTATAGCCAATCATTTTCACTACCATTTGTTACATATAAAATATTCTTTTGAACATCTTTACCAACAACAAACCAAGGACCTTTATTTCCACCAATACCTAGTCCCTTGCGTTGTCCAATTGTATAATATAATACGCCAATATGACGTCCTACTTTTTCTAATGAAACGATATCTACGATATCCCCATCTTTACTAGGAAGATAGTTTTGTAAAAACTGTTTAAAATTACGTTCTCCAATAAAGCAAATACCCGTAGAATCTTTCTTCGTAGAAACACTATCTAATTCTAATTTAGAAGCAATTTCACGTACCTCTGATTTTTGTAAGTTTCCAATAGGAAAAATAGAGTGAGATAACGCATCCTGTGGAACCTGACATAAGAAATACGTTTGATCTTTATTATTATCTGCTCCGCGTAACATGCGGCTATATTCTTGCGTATGATCAACCTGAGCGTAATGACCAGTCGCTACATAATCAAAACCTAAAGATTTTCCATATTTCATAAATGCGTTAAATTTAATATATTTATTACACAAAATATCCGGATTTGGTGTTCTACCTTTTCTATATTCCTCTAAGAAATAAGTAAAAACGTCATCCCAATATTCTTTAACAAAGTCAACACGTAATAAAGGAAGCTCTAATTTATCAGCAACTGCTTTTGCATCTAAATAATCCTGTTCTTGAGGACATACATCATTTTGAATCGTTGGATTACCCATGATATCATTATTCGCAAAAGCATCCCAATTACGCATAAAGGCACAAGTTACATCATATCCTTGTTCCTTTAAAATATATGCTGCAACGGCTGAATCAACACCGCCGGATAAACCTAATAATACTTTTGTTTTCATACAATCACCTGCATTAACTTTCTATAAACAAGAAAGTTATACCATAAAAACAATAAAAAAACTAGTATTCGATTCATATTTAAGATATGTAATGATAAAAAACAAATAAATTGTAAACTATAATTGATAATAAAGATAAATGTATGATACTATGAAAATAGAGAAAGAAGGATAGAAAATGAAAAAATTATTAACATTACTTATTGTTTCAATCTTATTAGTCGGATGTGGAAATCAATCGAAAGAGGAAACTAAAACATGCACAATTAGCGAGGATCAATCAGGGGTAACATTAGAAACAACATTTACAGCAATCGATGATGAAATTAACAAAATTGGTATTCGAACAAAACTACCTAACATATTTGAGGCAATGGGAATTGATGTAGATGATATTACAGACGAACAAAAGCAAATGATTGAAAAAGAAATGATGAAAGAATTTGACATTAAAGATCTAACAGGAATTGATCTTCAAACAAGCTATTCTAAAGAAAATATTGTTGTAGAAATGACAATAGATTTAAATCATGCTTCTGATAAAATTTTAGATGAATTAAATATTGATAAAAACAATAAAAATTCATTAAAAAAAGTAATTAAAGATGCAGAAGCTGAAGGATTTAAATGTAGATAATCGAAAAAAATACTAGTTAAAACTAGTATTTTTTATATTTTATGACATAAAAAAAGCTCATCGAATGATGAGCTATATTACCTGGCAGCTTGCTATCTT
>SAMEA104404106__coassemble_1068_pt1 | contig 22692 bp, 20 predicted proteins | sample SAMEA104404106__metabat2_high_PE_075 | metagenome-assembled genome bin SAMEA104404106 (sample SAMEA104404106) | Balaenoptera acutorostrata
AACGGCGACAATATCTAGACGCGCTCTAGTGAAGATAGCAAGCTGCCAGGTAATTAAGCTCATCATTCGATGAGCTTTTTTTTATGTTTTTTTAGTAAACTAACGGATAACGTGGTATAATGTTTTAGCAACTATGGAAACTATTCATAGATTTAGATTTATGTATTATATAAGGAGGACGTAACTTTGCAATTTACTGTACTAACGGAACAAGAATATCAAGTGTTCCAGAATAACCATCCCTATCGCGATTTTATGAATTCAACGACAGCTATGAGTCTGAAACGCAAAAATAATTGGAATGTTGAGTATGTTGGTGTAAAAGATGGTGAGACCATTCTTTGTGCGACAGTATTAACATCCATCCCAATTATGAAAGTATATACTTTTTATTATGCACAAAGAGGTTTCTTAATTGATTATAAAGATGAAGCCTTACTTGCTTATTTTACAAAGGAATTAACTTCTTATTTGAATAAAAGAAAATGTTTATATTTGATTTTAGATCCAAATGTATTATATAAGGAAAGAGATATTGATGGAAATTTAGTTGAAGATGGTTTTGATCATTCTTATGTGATTGATAACTTAACAAAACTAGGATATCAACATCAAGGATTTAGTAATGACTTTAGTGTAATTTCTGAGGTTCGTTGGATGTTTAGTCTTTATTTAGAAGGACAGACTGAACAGAGCTTATTAAAAGGAATGCACCAACAAACACGTTGGTCTGTGAATAAAACATTGAAACAGGGTATTCAGGTTCGTGAATTATCCATTGATGAAATTTCCATCTTTACTGAGATGATGGAACATACATCCGCTCGTCGAAATTTCTCTGCAAGAAGTGATGATTTCTATAAGAAACAATTAGAAACTTATAAAGATGAAGCTAAATTATTAATGGCTTATCTAGACTTAAACGACTTCCGTGCTCGTTTAGATGAAGAAAAGGAAACTTTACAGAAGGAATTAGCTGGTATTGAAGAACATCTTGAAGGAATGCCAAACAATAAAAAATTCTTAAATAAGAAAAAAGTTTGTTTAGAAGCAATTGCTTTAAATGAAAAGAAATATAAAGATGCAGATGCATTAGAAGAAAAACATGGAGCTATGATTCCTATGGCTACTTCATTCTTTATTGTTCATGGAGATGAAGTAACATATTTATATAGTGCTGCATATGATGAGTTTAAAAAATACAATGCTCCATATGCGATTCAATGGCATATGATGCGTTATGCTTTAGCAAATCATATTCGTCGTTATAACTTCTATGGTATCTCAGGTAATTTTGATCCAAATGCAGATGATTATGGTGTTTATGAGTTTAAAAAAGGATTTGGTGGAGTTGTTGAAGAATTAGTTGGTGACTTCATTCTTCCTATTAAAAAAGGTGCATATAAACTATATACAACATTAAAGCAAAAATAATGCATGTTGGATAGAAATGATATATAGTTATACAATATTTAGAAAGTAGGAACATTATGAAAGAAAAGATGATTGAATCTTTACAGGATACAGAACAACTAGGCATGCGATTGGCTACTTTTATGGAACCTGGTATGTTGTTGACTTTAACTGGTGATTTAGGTGCTGGTAAGACAACATTTACCAAGGCATTTGGGAAAGGACTTGGAGTGAAGAAAACCATCAACTCTCCAACGTTTACGATTCTTAAAATCTATAAAGGAAGATTGCCATTGTATCATATGGATGCCTATCGTTTAGAGGGAATTTCTCAGGATTTAGGATTTGAGGAATACTTTGATTCTGATGGTGTCTGTGTTGTTGAATGGCCACATTTCATTGAAGAACAACTTCCAAAGGAACGTTTAGAAATTAAGATTACGCGTTTAGATGAAGATCGACGCTTGTTTACGTTGATTCCGGTTGGAAGTCGATATGAAAAGATTGTGGAGGAATTATAATGAAGACATTATGTTTAGATAGTGCACATCGTTATTTGGTCATTGGACTTTATGAAGATGATGTATTTGTGAATGGTATTGCGAAAAAAGCTTGGAAACAACAATCAGAATCTCTATTTCCAGAATTGATTCGCTTATTGGATGAAGCACATTGGTCTAGTGATGATATCGATGAAGTTGTCATTACGGATGGTCCAGGTAGTTATACAGGTGTGCGTATTGCGATGACGGTTGCGAAAGTATTCTGTACACGTAAACATGTACCATTATATGTGGTATCAACCTTACAGTTGTATGCAGGACTTCAAGAACATGCGATGGTCATGTTGGATGCAAGAAGTAAACGTGCGTATGTTGGATTCTTGGAAAAAGGTGTGTTTACGGAAGCGGAAACCATTCTTACACTAGATGAAATTCAAGAACGTGTAAAAGGTGAGAACTATGTATTATATGGTGATGATTTAGAATTGGGATATACGCTAGAAGAACCAAATTTTCTAAAGAACTTTATCGCTTTACGTCCATACTATCGTAAAGTGGAAAATGTACATACATTAACACCACGTTACTTAAAGGATGCCGATGCATACATGGTGAAGAAATGATTCGTTTAGCAACTGAGCAGGATTTAGATGCATTGCTTGCGATTGAAGATGTCTGTTTCACAAGTAAGTGGACAAAAGATATGTTCAAATATGAAATTTCTGAAAATGAGTTCGGTAAGTTATATGTATTAGAAGACAATGATGAACTGGTTGGATATATTGACTTTTGGTTGACATTCGATTGTTGTCAACTTGCCAATATTGCGATCAAACCGGATCGTCAAGGTCATGGATATAGTAAACAGTTGATGGATGTGATGTTTCAGGATGCGAATGAGTCTGAATGTGAAACATGCATGTTGGAAGTTCGTCCGTCAAATGATAAGGCTAGAGGATTGTATCAATCTTATGGTTTTATTGAGATAAATATACGAAAAGGGTATTACAATGACAATGGAGAAGATGCCATTGTGATGTGTAAACCTTTAGGAGGATGCTTGTAATGAAAGATACATTAATACTAGCAATTGAATCAAGTTGTGATGAAACAGCGGTAGCGATCATTAAAAATGGTCATGAAGTACTAGCGAACATTGTTGCCACACAAATTGATGTTCATAAGGATTTTGGAGGTGTCATTCCAGAAGTCGCAAGTCGAATTCATGTGGAAAACATCTCTATGGTTATTGAAGAAGCCTTAACAAAAGCAAATTTAGGTGTTGAAGATATGGACGCCATTGCGGTTACAAGTGGACCTGGATTAATTGGTTCTTTACATGTTGGTGTGCAGGCTGCCAAAACTCTAGCTTGGGCATTCAATAAACCACTAGTTCCTGTTCATCATATCGCTGGTCATATTTATGCGAACCGTTTGATTACGGAATTAAAATTCCCATTGATGGCATTGGTTGTTTCTGGTGGACATACAGAGCTTGTTTATATGAAAGATGAATGGAGCTTTGATATCTTAGGAACTACACAGGATGATGCGATTGGTGAAGCTGGAGATAAAGTAGGACGTGTTTTAGGTTTACCTTATCCAGGTGGTGTGTATGTGGACCGTCTTGCCAAAGAAGGACAACCTGTGTATACACTTGCGAAACCAAAAACAGAAAACGAATTGGACTTCTCCTTTAGTGGATTAAAGAGTAGTGTGTTACAATTCATTGATCGTTGTAAACGCAAAGGTACAGAATTTGTGCCTGCAGATTTAGCGGCTTCTTATCAGGAAACTGCTTTTGATGCCTTGTTGTTGCGTGCTCGTAAAGCGCTTGATGAATATCATCCGAATCAGATGGTACTTGCAGGTGGTGTTGCGGCAAACTCTTGTCTACGTAAAAAAATCACGGAAGATTTAGCAAATGAATATAAGGATGTAGAATTCATCATTCCACCATTATCTTGTTGTACGGATAATGCAGCCATGATTGGGGTAGCTGGTACAGTTGCTTACCTACATGGTGTTCGTGGTGATTTCTCATTAACCGCAGATCCTGGAATGGATTTAGAAGAACAATAAACGACCGATTCGGTCGTTTTTTTGAAAGGAGACATAGAGATGGCAGAATATTGGGATATTTATAATCAGGATGGAAGCAAGACATCAAAGTGCGTAAAACGTGGCGATGCGATGAAAGATGAAGAGTATCATTTGGTTGCACATGTATTGATTCTCAATGATCAGAATGAATTGTTGATTCAAAAGCGTACGATGAACAAAGAAAGCTATCCTGGATATTGGGATTTCGGTGTTGGTGGAAGTGCTGTTTGTAGTGAAGATTCAAGAACCTGTGCCCATCGTGAACTCTTGGAAGAAGTAGGAATTAACCATGACTTTTCCACAGATGTACCATTGTTGCGTACATACGGTATTCATTCTTTGATTGATTTCTATGTGATCCATTATGAAGGAAAATGTGAAGATCTCATGCTTCAACAAGAGGAAGTGAGTGAAGTTTCTTGGGCAAGTATGGAAAAAATTGAAGAATTGATAAAACAGAAGAAGTTTATTTCCTATCATCAACACCTATTGCCCTTGTTAATGGAAATGGCAGAGCATCGTGGTGTTCATGATTAAAGTAAATAATAGATAAAAAGGGGAATGTATATGCAATTAACAAATTTACAGGTTTATTTGATTGGAATGAATGTTTTAGGGATGATTGCTTATGTCATCAATATGCTGTTATATAAATGGATGAATGGAAAACAAATCAACGTAATAATTAATATCCTATCCTGTATAGGTGGAGCATTTGGGGTTGTATTGGCCATGTTGTTGTTTGATCGTAAGGCAGAAAAGAGAAATATGATGATACGAGTGGTTGCATATTGTATGCTGATTATTCAACTATTGATCCTGGTTAGTATGAAATACGGCTTTCAGGATGATCTTCAGCTCAATATCATAGCCTATTTTCAACAGCATCGTTTTTTCCTATATTTTTTAGTCATGATGAATATTGTGACATTTATTCTTTTTGGATGGGATAAGTGGAGTGCGATAAAAGGTAAGTATCGTATTCCAATTGTGACGTTATTGCTTTTATCGGCATTTGGTGGGTCCATTGGTGGCCTTTTGGGTATGTATGGCTTTCGACATAAAACACGTAAGGCGTACTTTCGCATCGGCATGCCATTGATTTTCATCACACAGATTATATTGTTGTTTGTGATGATGAATATGTAATGAATAATAGATAGAAAAGTGGAAAACCAATGGTTTTTGTGTTGTTAAGCGATTACAAAAAAGCAAAAACATAGAATAGTTCAATATGATATAAACTTCACAAATGAAATAAAGTGTGATATACTTCTTGTGGGTGATGAACATGGCAGAAAAAAATGTGCCTAAAGCTACCTTACAACGCTATCCAGTTTACCTGAAAGCATTGCGAAAATTAAAGAGTTCAGGTATGGAACGAGTAATGTCAAAAGAGTTAGCAAGTGTAGTAAATATTGAACCAACAACCATTCGTAGAGATTTTTCTTTCTTAGGAAATCTTGGGAAACAGGGTTATGGTTATGATGTAAATCGATTGATTGAAATTTTTAATCAGCAATTAGGAATGGACTTTGATGAAAAGATTATTCTAGTCGGTGCTGGTAATATGGGAAGAGCCTTGATGAAATATAATAAATGGGATTATGTCGTAGGTGAAATTACTTGCGCATTTGATATTAATCCAGACCGTCAAGGTGTGCGCTTTGGTATTCCGGTATACGATATTAATGAATTAGAGGAACGCTTCCCGGATGGATGTCGAATTGCGATTCTAGCAATCAGTGAAAATATCCAACAAACCGTGGATCGTTTGATTGAATGTGGAGTAACAGGATTGATTGATTTTACACATGAACATATACAAATTCCAAAAGGGGTTGTATTAAAGAGTGTAGATGTGGTATCATCTATACAAGAACTTGTTTTCGAAACAAACAGTTTGAATTTAGAACGTTGATACAGAAACATTATGATGTACGATGGATAGCGAATCTGGGAGGGTGTAAGCCAGAGCCATACGATATGATAATGAACAGCTGTGGAGTTGAATCGGAGAAAATCATAGTAGACGATTCCGCATAAGGATAGCGTTATATCCGTGAAGCAAGATGTCTATTGTAGAAATACAATAGGAATCAGGATGGCACCGCGTAACAAATACGTTCCTGAAAGGGAACGTTTTTTTATGTTCCTAGCTTATATTTAGGAGGAAATTTTATGTTTGAATTTATGACAATCCGCGAACTATATGAAATCGTACTTAGTGGATCTCATGTAGAACTAGACAGCATGGAGTATGTGCAATTACAAGGATGGATTAGAACAAACCGTTGTTCAGGTAAATTAGGATTCATCGAATTAAATGATGGTACCTATTTCCGTAATGCACAGTTAGTATACTTACAAGAATTAAAGAACTTTGCGGAAGTTGGAAAATATCCAACAGGAGCAGCAGTTACTATTACTGGTAAATTAAAATTAACACCAGATGGAAAACAACCATTTGAAATCGTTGTAACAGAAGCAGTCTTAGAAGGTGATTGCGATCGTGATTATCCATTACAGAAAAAACGTCATAGTTTTGAATACATGCGTGAGATTCCACATTTACGTCCACGCGCAAACTCATTCTATGCAATCTTTAGATTACGTTCTGTATTATCTATGGCAATCCATGAATTCTTCCAAAACCAAGGATTCGTTTATGTACATGCACCATGTATTACAGGAAACGATGCAGAAGGTGCTGGTGAAACCTTTACTGTTACTACTCGCGATGATGCAAAATATGATGAAGACTTCTTTGGTAAACGCGCATCATTAACCGTATCTGGACAATTGCATGTGGAAGCCTTTGCGATGGCTTTCCGTGATGTTTATACATTTGGACCAACATTCCGTGCAGAAAACTCAAATACAACACGTCATGCTAGTGAATTCTGGATGATTGAACCAGAAATTGCGTTTGCGGACTTAGAAGATAATATGGATTTAATCGAAGATATGATTAAATACTGCATTGATTATGTATTAGAAAATGCACCAGAAGAAATGAAATTCTTCAACTCTATGATCGATAAAGAATGCATCGAACGTATCACAAAAGTACGTAACTCTGAATTTAAACGTATGACTTATACAGATGCTATCGAAATCTTGAAAAAAGCCGATGTGAAATTTGACAACAACAACATCGAATGGGGTATGGACTTACAAAGTGAACACGAACGTTACTTATGCGAAAAAGTTGTAAACGGACCAGTGTTCTTAGTAGACTATCCAAAAGATATCAAAGCGTTCTATATGCGTGTTAACGAAGATGGTAAAACGGTAGCAGCTTGTGACTTATTAGTTCCAGGTGTTGGAGAATTAGTCGGAGGAAGCCAACGTGAAGAACGTTATGATGTATTAGAAGCTCGTATGAAAGAAATGGGTATGGAAACTGCAAGCTTACAATGGTACATGGATTTACGTCGTTTTGGTGGATGTAAACATGCTGGATTCGGTTTAGGATTTGACCGTATGTTGATGTATTTAACAGGTATGCAAAACATTCGTGATGTAGAACCATTCCCACGTACACCAAGAAACTTAGTATTCTAATCATAAAGAGCTTTCCGAAAGGAAAGTTCTTTTTTTGTTCTTAAAAAACTTTTTACAAAATTATAATATTTCCTTAAAATCATTGAGATAAGCTATTTTTTCTCTTATAATTAGGGTGGTGATTGAATGAAAGAATATATCTTAAAGGTTCGTGAAGACGGATCAAAAATTACATTACGAGAATTACAACTCAAACTATTAGAGATGATGAAAGATATTGATGAAGTATGCAAAAAACATCAGATTACATACTGGTTATCGGGTGGCAGTTGCTTAGGTGCAATTCGTCATGGAGGCTTTATTCCATGGGATGATGATGCAGATATCGCCATGATGTATGATGATTATGTACGCTTTTTAGATGCTTGTAAGGATTTAGATCCAGAAAAGTACATCGTCCAGAGTTTTGAAACACATAAAGAATATAACGTTACGATTCCTGCGATGAAAATTCGATTAAAGGGAACGTATTGTGAAGAATATAACACCTTATTAAAGAATAAATGTAAAGATAGCGATGGTATTTTTATCGATGTTTTTATTGTGGATTATGTAAGTACAAATAAAGTGAAGGACTATGTATGGCGATTACGCAATGAGATTTTAATGTTGTTGATCGTGTTCTTTGAAAACTTGCATTGCAACCCATTGTTATTAAAGAAACGTTTTGTGCGCAATGCACGTAAATATGGAAGAATTAACCGTGGAAGTGAGATGATTGGATATGATATCACTTGGTGTTTTAATACGATTACAAATCCAATTGTATATCCAAAAGATGTAGTCTTACCGGTACAGTATGTAAAATTTGAAGACACGTATTTACCAGTAGCACATGATGCGACCGAATTTTTAAATCGTGAAATTTCGGTAAGTCATATGAGCTATCCACCGGAAAAAGAACAACAACCAAAACATATGAAAGATGTTGAATTTTAAGAGTGAAAGGAGGACAGGAATATGGCTTATGCACCAAGACAACGACAATATAAAGAACGATGGAAAATCATCCTTCCAATCCTTGTCCTTATCTGCCTACTGATCTATATGATGGTAGGATACTTTTTTCCTGAGGAGGTAAAAGAAGAACAACGATTTACGGTTTGTGGGTTAAGTGAAGAAAAGACCCTAGAAGTGTTATCAAAATCCTATAAAGATACCATTGAAGTCAAGGATTATTTTTATTATGGAGAATCTTTGAACTTGTATCAGGATACGTATTCGGTGGAGAAAACGGATACGTTAAGTGGAAAAACTATTGAATTACGAAATGTTTGTACAGACGAAACCATTTCTATGACGATGGAAAATACGATTGATCAAAAATTAGTGTTAGATGAGATACCAGAGGGATTTTATGAAGTCTTTATCATGGATAATCTTGTAAAAAAACGTGTGGTATTTGATCGTGTATTAGATGAGAATGAATTCTTTACCGCAAAAAGAAATAATAAAGTAAATCGTATTTCTTTAATTGCGGATAACAATTTACTACATGAATATGGAAAAGTATTGGATCAGAACTATTTATTTTTAGATATTCAACAACAGGCACCATCGGATGATGAAATCGATGTGTTGATTGATCCTTATGGAATGAATACCGATTTAACTTGGTTGCCGGATGAGGGCGCAAAAGTAAATGGGTTAGTTGAAAATGATGAAATGTATTATGCGGCAACGTTGATGAAAAAAGAATTAGAACAAAACTATGGACTTCGTGTTGAGATTACCAAACAATCCAAGGATGAAGAAGGAAAGGCCTATGGAGAAGATGGACGCTTAGCACAGGGTTATAAAAAACATGCGAAGTATTATTTATTCCTACGCTTTAATAATGCAATCGATGATTCTTATCGTGGATTTGAAATTATGCATTCTGCCTATGTTAGTCGTACGCTAGCTCGTAATATTACCTATGATTTAGAAAAGAATTTAAATTTAGATCTATCCGAAGTGTATTTATCAAGAGATCCAGGAATTGTCACTTGCTTATTTGCGGAAGGATTGGATGGAAAGCTAATCTATGATAGTAATCTTTACTTACGCGAAAGTGGAGGACGTGGAACGATGGCTGCGAGGTACTCAGAAAACAGTCAGACGGAAAATAAGTCGTTCAAGAATGAAAATGGAATGTTAGGCTTGGAAATTGATTTTGCTTATATATCAAATAAAGAAGACGCGAAGCAGTGGAAAAAGTCAAAAGATAAGATTATAATAGAAACTGCTCGTGCATTTGCAGAAGGAATTAATGCAAGTCACACTACCAAATAAGGCAGGTGTTAGAAAATGAAATATCAGATCCATAAGGGAAGTAAGTATTATGGACCAACAACTGTATTTGAAGATGTACAGTTTGAAATAAGAAATACAGAAAAGATTGCGATTGTTGGGAGAAATGGTTGTGGAAAAACCACATTATTAAAAGCAATTGCGGGTGTAGAACCTTTAGATAAGGGAGATATCCACAGAGAAAATAATCTTACAATTGGATTTTTGGAACAGACAACCTTTAAAGATGATGAGGCCTATGTTCAGGATGAATTGGAAACAGCATTCGCAAAGGTAAAAGAAATTGGAAAGCAATTAGATGCGGTCAGTGAACAGATGATCCGTGATCATAGTGATGCGATATTAAACAAGTATGCCAACCTTCAACAACAATATGAAGAACTAGGAGGCTATACCTATCATAGTGATATGATGACCGTCTTTACAAAGTTTGGTTTTGTGGAAGAGGATTTACAACGTCAGATTAAAACTTTCTCTGGAGGACAGAAAACAAGATTAGCCTTTGTTAAATTGTTATTAAGTAAACCAGATGTATTATTGTTGGATGAACCGACCAACCACTTAGATATTGAAACGATTGAATGGTTAGAAGGATATGTGAAACGTTATCCAAAGGCTGTGGTAGTTGTCAGCCACGACCGTATGTTCTTAGATGATGTTGTGGATGTGGTATATGAACTTGAATATGGCGTTATGCGTCGTTATGCAGGAAACTACACAAACTATGTCAATATGAAGAAAAGCGATGTGGAACAACAAAAATCTGCCTATGTGCGTCAACAAAAAGAAATTCAACGCATGGAAGAATTGATTGAAAAATTCCGCTTTAAAAAGAATAAGGCGGCATTTGCACAAAGTAAGATTAAATACCTTGAACGTATGGATCGCATTGAAGATCCAAATGTGGATGAAAAAACATTCCGTGCACACTTCACTCCACGAGTTCGTGGTGGAAAACGTGTATTGGAAATGAAGAACTTAGAGATTGGGTATGATGTTCCATTATGTAACATTACCTTTGATTTGATGCAGGGAGAAAAAGTTGCGGTAATTGGTCCAAATGGACAAGGGAAATCCACATTCTTAAAAACCGTAATGGGCCAGGTTCCTGCGTTATCTGGAGATTTTTTATTAGGACATCAAATTGAGGTTGGATATTTTGATCAGGAATTATCTCAGTTTGATTCAAACAATACCGTGATTGAAGAAGTGTGGAAAGATTTTAGTGATTTAAACCGCACGGAAATTCGTACGGCACTTGGTTGCTTCTTATTTAGTGGAGAAGAAGTGTTCAAAACCGTGGATTGTTTATCCGGTGGAGAAAAGGTACGTTTATCGTTTGTTAAGTTGATGCTAGATCATCCAAACTTTCTAATGATGGATGAGCCGACCAACCACTTAGACTTAATTGGAAAGGAAGCCTTGGAAGATGCTTTATCCGATTATGAGGGAACGATGTTGTTCGTAAGCCATGACCGTTACTTCATCTCAAAACTTGCGACCGCAATCTTGGTGATTGATCAGGGAAGCGCAACCTACTATCCAATGTCTTATCAAGATTATATGCATAAAAACGATGAACAGGTAGGGGTTGAAAAAACTAGCGTGAAAAAGGAATCTAAGAAGCCTGAACGCTATGTGAACTATGGAAAAGAAGTAAAAAAAGTAGAAAAGAAAATTGAAGAAAAAGAGGAAGAATTAGAATCTTTACGTCAACTTCGATTTGAACCAGAATATTACCATGATTACCAAAAGATGCGAGAATTAGATGATCAAATCGATGCGGTACATAATGAAATCAATCATCTGATGGAACTTTGGGAAGAATATAGTGAAGCATTAGAAGCATAAAGCAGTTGTAAGACTGCTTTTTTTGTATGCATAATAAAAAGCTGTGCAGACTATCAATGGTGATGAAGATGATGAAACAGTCAATCATAGAAGAATTCGATACAACACTAAAGGTGGAAGAAAACTTTGACATAATCAAACGACAATATCAAAATGCGGATGTTACGATGACCATCTATTTTATCGATGGTTTTTGTAAAGATGATATTGTGGAAAAGATGATGGAGTTTTTACTACAACATGCAAAGTATAAAACAACCTGTGAATCGTTTTGTAAAGCGTATATCCCATATGGGGAAGCAACGATTGAATCCTCCATCAAACAGATGGAGACTGCGATTTTAAGCGGTTCTTTAGTGTTGCTTGTCGATGGTTATCAAGAAGGAATTGTGATTGATACAAGAACCTATCCAACAAGAAGTATGGAAGAACCGGAGGATGATAAGGTATTACGAGGAAGTCACGATGGATTTGTCGAAACTCTCATCCTAAATACGGCACTGATTCGAAGACGGGTTCGTAGTCCACAGGTGCGTATGTGCTATCAATCGATTGGAACAGTCAGTCAGACGGATGTTGTTATCTGTTATATGGTAGATAAGGCGGATGAAACACTGGTACGTGATATCAAGGGAAAACTAGCAAGCATTGATGTAGAGGCGTTGACAATGGCACAGGAAAGCCTTGTAGAGGCAATGGTCGATCACGCATGGATCAATCCGTTTCCTAAAGTACGCTTCACAGAGCGACCGGATGTTGCGGTAAGTAATCTATTAGAGGGAAAAGTATTGGTACTTGTGGATCATTCCTGCTCCGTAATGATGCTTCCAACCACCTTCTTTGAATTTGTACAGGAGGCACAAGATTATTACTTTCCACCAATTACTGGTAGTTATCTAAGATTGGTACGTATGCTAGTGTTCTTGTTAACGTTATTTGGTACGCCCCTTTGGTATTATTTCAATCTTCATCCAAGCTACGTACCAGACATTCTATCCTTTATTGTGATAACAAAACCACAGAACTTACCGATTCTTGTACAATTATTATTACTAGAGGTTGGAATTGATGCCTTAAAACTAGCAAGTTTAAATACACCAAGCTCCTTGCATTCCTCCTTTAGTATTATTGGGGCCTTAATTTTAGGTGATTATACCGTAAAGGCGGGATGGTTTGCACCCGAAGTCATTCTTTATATGGCCTTTGTATCGTTAGCGAATTTTACACAGACAAGCTATGAATTAGGTTATGCCGTAAAATTTATGCGTGTCCTCTTATTATTGTGGATTGGTTGTTTTCCAACCATCGGCCTATGGATTGGACTACTCTTTATTGTATCGATCATCGTAACCAATAAGACCATTACGCATATGCCCTACTTTTATCCACTCTATCCCTTTGATCTTCATGCCTGTAAGCGACTATTCACAAGGGAAAAGTTAAAGGAGAAGGAATAATCCATATAAACGGGCACAAAGATTTGTTATAATAGGGATAAGGTGATGAAGGATGCAAACAAAAGAAGAAATACTACAGGAAGCAAAACTAGTAACAATCGTGGAATTATGTTCCATACCCTTATTCTTATTTACATATACGGATGACAAAACCTTTTTTTGGATAATTTTAATCTTATTAGATAGCTTTTTAATCAAACACTTGCATATTATGGAGTTTGGAAAGCTATCAGAAAGCATTCAAAAGAAGGAAATTGAACCGATTGTCATTTTAAATATCGGTGTCATCCTAGGTTATACGGTTGTCGCGTTTAAAAACTTTCCATTAGCGATTTATTTGATCATTAATGATATCGTTATGGATGCAATTAGTGTTTTTATATATATACAAAAACAAAATAAGGATGATAAAGCATAGAAATTTTAGTTAAAAGAATACAATTTTGTATTCTTTTTTTATGATTTGTAAGAATGAAACCTTGTTACATTTTGTTTCATTGGAGGTTGTGATCGGAAAGTTTTGATATCCGTACAACAAAAAGTTAAAAAATTCACAAAATATTTATAGAAAAGTTAAAAAATTCACAAGAAATTGTAAAATTTATTGAATACGCTTTCGAATATTAAAAAATAGTGAAAAAGCTAGAAATCGTGTTCAATGTTCACTACACGTGAACAAATGTACAATATTGTTTGAAAATAATGTGAATATCAAAGTATTTATGTCATCGGTTACACAAAATTGTAAGATATTTTCAATACGTTGAAACAAATTTCAACAAAAATGTGTGAAAATATCAAAATTAACATTGTAATTTAAAAATTATTAGAGTATAATATGGTCATTATCAGGAACATAGGAGGGACATATTATGAAAAAGCTATTAACATTAGCAGCTGCATTATTAATGACAGTATCATTAGCTGGATGTGGCGGAGAAAAAGCTGAAAACAAATTGGTTGTTGGAACTGATAAGATGAACGGAGAATTCGTAGAGGGATTTGGAAACAGTTCATACGACAAAGACATCCGTGATTTAATTCATGGATACAACCCAGTCATCGTTGATGATGATGGTATCATCAAATTCGAAACTGAAGTTACATTGAAAGAAGAACCTAAAGTAACTACTAACAAAGATGGTTCAAAAACTTTCGCACTTACAATTAATGAAGGTTTAAAATGGAACGACGGTGAAGAAGTTACAGCTGATGACTATGTATTAGCATATGCATTAAATGCATCTAAAGGATGGTTAGACGTTGGTGGAAACCCTGGTGGATATGAAATCGTAGGTTACGAAGATTATTCAAAAGGTAAAACAGACGTTTTAGCCGGTGTTAAGAAAACTGGTGAATACACATTCGAAGTAACAATCGGATCTGAATTCTTACCTTACTATTGGGAAAAGAGATTCGTAATGAGAAACCCATTACCTGCTCACGTTGTTGCACCAGATGTAAAAATCGCATCTACTGACAAAGGTTTAGAAGTTTCACAGAAAGCATTAAAAGATGTTGCTGTTGAAGTTAAAAATAATTATATGAAAAAACCAGAAGTTACTTGTGGACCTTACAAATTCGTAAGCTTCAAAAACCAACAAGTTCAATTAGAAATCAATGGTGAATATGCAGGTAACTGGCAAGGTAAAAAACCTAGCATCGAAAAAATCGTTGTTAAAGCTATCGATGCTGACAAAAACGTTGATACAATGATCGCTGGAGAAGTTGACATCGTTAACGGTGTTATCGAAGGTGAAAAAATCGATAAAGTAAAAGAAGCTGGAGACGCATTCACAATTAGCAATTACCCACGTAATGGTTACGGTAACATGCCAATCGCTTGCTACTACGGTGCAACTCAAGACGTTAAAGTTCGTCAATCAATCGCTTACTTAATCGATACAAACGCTATCGCTTCTGCTGCTATGGGTGCTTATGGTATGCCATGCTACTCTGACTACGGTGCAGCTCAGAAAGTTTACCAACAAAACAAACAATGGGTTAACGAAAACTTAAACACTTACTCATTCTCAATCGCTAACGCTAACAAAGCATTAGACGAATCTTCTTACAGATTTGAAAAAGATGGAGTTACTCCATATGACAGCTCTAAAGCTAGCGAAAACTACTTACGTTACAATGACAAAGGTGAAGAATTAGTAATCGATCACTTAGGATCTGAAAAGAACCCAATCACAGACAACATTAAATTACAATTAACTAAAAACGCTCCTAAAGTAGGTATGAAATATGTAATCACAGTTAAAGACTTCGATACAATGTTATCAATCTACTATACAAAACAAAAATCAGATGAAAAATATAACCTTTACAACATGGCAGTTGGATTCAGTGAAGTTCCAGATCCTGAAGCAGACTTCCACGGTAAATACGCAAATGCTTCTCAATACAATCCTTATGGATTAAACGATGCTGAATTAAATAAAGCAATCGAAGCAATCAAAGCTTCTACTTCTGAAGAAGAATACGAAGAAAACTGGAAAGTATACCAGAAACGTTGGAACTACTTATTACCTACAATTCCAACATATACTAACGACTACTATGACTTTGCAGCAAGTAAGGTAAAAGGATTCAAAACTACACCTTTCCGTAACTGGGCAAACAGTATCTGCAACTACACAATTGAATAAGATTGAGTAAATAAGTTATTAGTAAAAGTTAAAGAAACAAAGAAGGAAGAAGATGGCTTCCAAGCTATCTTCTTCTTTACTGTTTAATATCGAGAGGAGAATTTAAGATGCTTAGATATACAGTCAAACGTATCTTGTCATTGATCCCGGTGGTCTTTATTATTTCAATTATGTTATTCGGTTTAACAAAATTGATGCCTGGAGACCCTGCGAAATTAATGGTACAGGGTGGACGACCGGAAACATACGACGCTCGTGTTGAGGCCGCAAGAAAAAACCTTGGGTTAGACCAAGACGTTGTAACTCAATACGTGAAATGGATGGGCAATTTAGCTCATGGTGACTTAGGAATGTCATCAACTTATCAAATGGAAGTTAAGAAAGTAGTAGCAGAACCTTTAAAAAATACTGTTTTCTTGAACTTTTTCGTTATGATTTTCTCACTAGGAATTTCTATTTTAGTAGGAATTCGCTCCGCAGTTAAGAAAGGATCATTCTTTGATCAGTTCTGGCAAGTATTCTCTTTAATTGGAATGAGTGTTCCAACATTCTTCCTTGGATTATGCTTGATTTTCATTTTTGCATTTAAATTAGGATGGCTTCCTTCTTTTGGTATGCCTGAACAAGGATTACCAACAGGACAATATATTATTTCCTGGTTACGCCATTTAATTCTTCCTGTAGTAACATTGACTACAATTCAATTAGCAGGTACGATGCGTTATGTTCGTAACGCAATGCTAGATGTATTGAACTTAGACTTTATTCGTACAGCTCGTTCAAAAGGTTTAAGTCAAAAAGTAATTATTTATTCACATGCATTCCGTAATGCCTTAATTCCGGTTGTAACAATCGTAATTGGACAGATTGGTGCATTATTCAGTGGATCTATGATTACCGAATCCGTATTCCAGTGGAATGGTTTAGGATATATCTTATTAAAAGGTTTACAAAAACGTGACTTGTGGTTGGTTGTTTCAATGAACTTATTCTATGTAGTGATTTACTTAGTATCAAACTTTATTGCCGATATTTCATATGCTTTAGTAGATCCACGTGTTAAGTTAGATTAGGAGGAAAGCAGATGGAAAAGAAAGACAATAAACAGAAGAATTCAATCTTTTCTTCCTTTGGCAGAATGTTCAAACGTCTGTTCTCCTTTGGTGGAAAAACAAAAGAATTAAACGTATTTGAAGAAGAAGAAATCAAATCACCTTCAAAGGTAATTATGACAAACTTCATTCATAACAAATATACAATTATCGGTTTAATTTTATTCATTGGAATCTTTAGTTTCTCTTACATTGGAGGAGCATTCATGAAATTAGACCCTGTATACAATGAACCAATCCTACAAAATATTGGTCCAGGTACAGGATATTTAGAATTCCCAGCTGAATTAGAAGACAAAAACGTTGTTCAAATCAGCTCAGGTATCACATTCTCTGTTGCGTTAACAGATGATGGTGAAGTGTATGTTTGGGGTAAAGATACAGATGGAGTTACAGAAGTTCCATCAAATCTTGGTACAAACATTGTAAAAGTTGCTGCTGGTGACCGTCATATTGTTGCCTTAACAAGCAGTGGTGAATTAATTGGTTGGGGGAAAAATGATTTCCAGCAAGCAGAATTAGGTTATGATGTAAAAGGTATGATGCAGTCAGACGAAAAATTAATTGACGTCACTGCAAACGATAAATATACAGCTGTTTTATCAGATCAAGGTAACGTTTATATCTTGGGTGCAAAAAATGCAAATGGTATGGATTATGTACCTAGCGAAATCCAAGGTAAAGTTGCTGGATTTGATGCAAACAGTTACAACATGGTTCTATTATTAAAAGATGGAACAGTTGCTACAATGGGTGTTAAAGGTAACGAATTTAGTAAAGTTCCTGCTGAATTAACAGATGGTAGTGTAAATGTTGTTAAAGTTAAAATGTCTTATTCAAATGGTATTGCTTTAGACGACCAAGGAAAAGCACATGTTTGGGGTGCAAACACAAATAACTTATTAAAAGGTGTTCCTGAAACAGATGAAGAAATCATCGATGTTGCGGCATCACGTAATGCCTTATTCATGGTTGGAGAAAGCGGTAAAGTATATGCATGGGGAAATAATGATTTAAATGAATTAGAAGTTCCTGAAGGAATGGACATTGAATCTATTTATGCAAACTATTTCCAAATCTATGCAATTGATAAAGACGGTCAAATTCATGCATGGGGAAATAATGGTTATGTATTAGGTACTGACGTACAAGGTCGTGACTATTTAACTCGTTTAATGCATGGTGGTCGTGTAACATTAGTAGTTGGTGTTATCGCCGTTATTATTCAAACAGTATTAGGTTTAATCATTGGTATGATTTCAGGATTTAAAGGTGGACGTATCGATAACTTATTAATGCGTTTTACTGAAATCGTAAGTTCTGTACCATTCATGCCATTAGTAATTACATTGTCTGCTGCCTTAGGTAATGATTTATCAACAGAACAGAAAATGTACTTGATCATGGTTATTCTTGGTGTTATTTCTTGGCCAGGTATTGCTCGTTTAGTTCGTGCGCAGATCTTAATCGAACGTGAAAAAGATTTCGTATTAGCTGCTCGTGCATTAGGTATCAAAGAACGTTCAATTATCATTCGTCACATCTTACCAAACGTAATGAATATCTGTATCGTTAACATGACATTAAGTTACGCAGATAAGATGTTAATGGAAGCTGCCTTATCATTCTTAGGATTTGGTGTGCAAGAACCATTACCTTCTTGGGGTAACATGTTAAATGGTGCACAACGTGCAACGGTTATTGAAAATTACTGGTGGCAATGGATCACACCGGCAATCTGCGTTGTTGTTGCGGCATTAGGTGTTAACTTAATTGGTGATGCTTTACGTGAAGCGTTAGATCCAAAAGAAAATGAGAAGTAGGGGTGACAGAAATGAAATTATTGGAAATTAATAATCTACATACCTACTTTGATACCAAAAAAGGATTAATCAAAGCTGTTAACGGTGTTACATTATCGATTGATGAAGGCCGTACACTTGGTGTTGTAGGTGAATCAGGTAGTGGTAAAAGCCAGACTGCTATGAGTATTTTAAAATTATTTGAAAACAACCAAAAAATCTACGAAGGTGAAATTAAGTTTGAAGGAAAGGTCATTTCTGATTTAACAGAAAAAGAAATGCAAAAAGTTCGTGGTAACGATATTTCCGTTATCTTCCAGGAACCAATGACATCTTTAAACCCAGTATTTACTGTAAATCGTCAGATTAGTGAAGTATTGATGCTTCACCAAGGTTTAACAAAAAAAGAAGCAGAAGCACGTAGTATTGAAATGTTGAAACAGGTTAAGATTGCAAACCCAGAAACGGTAAACCAATCTTATCCATTCCAGTTATCCGGTGGTATGCGTCAGCGTGTTATGATCGCGATGGCATTAGCATGTAAACCGAAATTGTTAATTGCCGATGAACCAACAACGGCTCTTGACGTTACAATTCAGGCACAGATTTTAAAATTGATGAATGAATTAAAACGTGAAACTGGAACAGCAATTATGTTCATTACCCATGACCTTGGTGTTATCAACCAAATGGCTGATGACGTTGCGGTTATGTATTGTGGACAGGTTGTAGAAACTGCACCTGTTGACAATATCTTTATGGATAGTGCCTATATCCATCCATATACAGAGGGATTATTAACATCTATTCCTCGTTTAAACACAAAACGTGGAGAAAAATTAGATGTTATTCCTGGATCTGTTCCACATCCATTAGCATTACCTAAAGGATGTAAATTTGCACCTCGTTGCAAATACGCTACAGATAAATGTAGAAGCGAAGAACCAGAGTTACAGACTGTAGGTCCAAACCACTGCATTCGTTGTTTCTACCCTGTAAAAAGAGGAGGCAATGAATAATGGAAAAGAAAAAATTAATTGAGATTTCAAATCTTAGACAATATTTCCCTGTGAAGAAAGAATCTTTATTCCAGAAAGAACAACTATATGTAAAAGCAAACGATGGTATTTCTATTAATATCCATGAAGGTGAAACATATGGTTTAGTAGGTGAATCTGGATGTGGTAAATCTACATTGGGACGTGTCTTGTTACAATTATATGACCAAACACGTGGAGAAACTGTATATTATGGTCGAACAGTTTATCAATATCAACCAAAATATTATGAAAAAGATCTTCATGATTTGGCAAAATTAAAAGAAAAATTAGCGAAACTTAAAGATAAAGTAAATCCAGAAGATCCAAACCATACATCAAGTGATGCATATGAATTGGCATTGAATCACTTATATCGTTTATGTGGTGGATTATTCTTTGATGCTAATACAAGTGAAGTTTCATCTGTATTATTAGAAGAATATAAAGCTGGATGCAAAGTAGCAGACTTAGAAAAAGCAAATGCTTCTCAAAGCGATATCCAAGCTGCTGAAAAAGAACATGATGCAGTTATCAAAAAAATCGAAAGTATGAAGGATGCATATCGTTCAGAAAAAGATTTCGAAAAAATTGATGGTATGTGGGAACATGGTATTGAATTACCACGTTTAACAAAAGAAGAAATGCGTGTCTTACGTGAAGATTTACAGATTATCTTCCAGGACCCATATTCTTCATTAAACCCTCGTTTAACAGTTGGTCAGATCATTTCTGAACCACTTGTTGGACAGAACAAATTCAAAAAAGGTAGTAAAGAACTTGAAGACTATATTATTAAAGTCATGAATCAGTGTGGATTGGAATCTTACTTCATCCACCGTTATCCTCACCAATTCTCTGGTGGGCAAAGACAGCGTATCGGTATTGCTCGTGCCTTAGCGTTAAATCCTAAATTTATCGTGTGTGACGAAGCCGTATCTGCCCTAGACGTTTCTATTCAGTCTCAGGTATTAAACTTACTACAAGAATTGAAAGAAAAACAGAATTTAACATACTTATTCATTTCACATGACTTAAGTGTTGTTAAATATATCTCAGATCGTATTGGTGTTATGTATTTAGGTAACATGGTGGAAAGTGCGAAATCAGAAGATATCTTCCGCAATCCATTACACCCATATACAGAAGCGTTATTAAATGCGATCCCAACAACTGATATTCACAATAAAGAACTACAGATCCTTGAAGGGGATATCCCAAGTCCAGTTAACCCTCCAAAAGGATGTAAATTCCATACACGTTGTAAATATGCTACAGAAAAATGTAAGACAGTTCGCCCAGAATGGCGTGAAATTGAACCTGAACACTTTGTAGCATGTCATTTGAGAGGACTTGACAAATAATGCTCAAGAAAGTTTCAGAGCTTAAAAAACGTTTAAATCAAGTAGATGAGGATAAATTAAATAAGATGGATCTAGAGAAAGGGGATATGCGTGCAATGATGATTGCGGCGTTGATCACTTTAGTTCCTCCAATCTTAATTGGTTGTGCTTTAATTTATTTCATCTTGTGGTTTATATTCCTTCGATAGGAAACAGGGGAAAAGACGATATTTGCCGATCGTCTTTTTTCGTTTATGTAAGAAGTGTAAATATTGTGTAAAAGTTGATATTGATAAGAAATAAAAGTAGGAAAAAATAAAATCAAAAATGGAAATACAAAACAAACCAAAAATTATCGAAAAATTGCGATAAAGCCTACGTATTTCCATTGCTTAAACGGGTAAAAAATGCTATTATTTAATATGTAGATAGATATATGGAAGCGTTATAAAATGCCGTCTTTCTATCATATTAAACAAACTTTTTATAAGTAATTAAGATTAAGAGGAGGATGTACTTATGTTAAAAGGTATTGCCGCATCTGCTGGGGTGTCAATTGCTAAAGCTTACAAATTGGTGTCTCCAAAAGTAGAAATCGTTAAAAAAGAAGGAGATCCTGTTGTAGAAGTTGAAAAATTCAACGCTGCATTGGAAAAAACAAAAACTGATATCGAAGGTGTTAAAGAAAGAGCTGCTGCTCGTTTATCTGCCGAAGAATTAGCTGTATTCGACGCTCACTTAATGATGGCTGGTGACCCAGAATTTGCCGCACAGATCATTGGTATGATCGAAAACGACAAAGTAAATGCTGAATTTGCTGCTGATACAGTTGCTAACCAAATGGTTGCAATGTTCGAATCAATGGATAATGATTATTTCCGTGAAAGAGCTGCAGATATCAAAGACGTTACATATCGTTTAAAATGTAATTTATTAGGATTAACTATTCCTGATTTATCAAGCATTGATGAAGATTCAATCATCGTTGCATATGACTTAACTCCATCTGACACTGCTCAGTTGAATACTTTCGTTAAAGGATTCGCTACTAGCATCGGTGGTAAAACTAGTCACTCTGCAATCATGGCAAACTCTTTAGAAATCCCTGCTGTAGTTGGATGTGGAGATATCTTAAGTGCAGTTGAACACGGTGATACATTAGTATTAGACGCATTAGATGGTGAAGTATTTGTTAACCCAGATGCTGAAACAATCGCTAAATATGAAGCTAAAGCAAAAGCTTATGCTGAAGAAAAAGAAGCATTAAAAGTATTAGTAAACGCTGAATCAATCACAACTGATGGACACAAAGTTGAATTAGCTGGAAACATCGGTGGATTCAAAGACGTTGAAGGTGTATTAAAAAATGGTGGAGAAGGTGTTGGATTATTCCGTACAGAATTCTTATACATGGATAACGATCACTTCCCAACAGAAGATGAACAATTCGAAGCTTACAAAGCTGTATTAGAAGGAATGGGAGGACGTCGTGTTGTCGTTCGTACATTAGATATCGGTGGAGATAAAAAATTATCTTACTTCGAATTCCCTGAAG
>SAMEA104404106__coassemble_1119_pt1 | contig 21986 bp, 17 predicted proteins | sample SAMEA104404106__metabat2_high_PE_075 | metagenome-assembled genome bin SAMEA104404106 (sample SAMEA104404106) | Balaenoptera acutorostrata
ATAAATAAGATCAAAGGCATAGACATCCTCTTGTGTTGGTGGAACATAGTTACCCATTTCATCAAGCAGATACTTAAAGATTTCCATCGTATTTCCATCACCCTTGCGCTCATTGATCACATCGCAGAATACGGGTTGATTTGGTTTTAAGATGATGGTTGCATCCGTTTGTACCTCTTCCTGATGGATACGATAGCTAACATCGTATTGATCTTGATTGATTTCTCGAAGAGTATAGATTCCTTCCTTTAAATCATCGATGGTTTTTGTAAAGGCATTGCCACCGTTTAACGAAATTCTTTTTTGAATTTGTTCATTAAAAATCTCAATTAGAAATTCATCCCCTTCGGCTGGTCTTAATAAGGTGCCATCACCCTGACGAATATATTTGGTTACCGTTAAAGATAAAACATCCTCTTTTTCCGTATTTTGAATGATGACTTCATTTGTCTGTTCTTGAATCGTAACCTTTGCTTCTTGTAAGCCACAAATTCCATTGACACAATAAGCAACCTCATAGCCTGTAACTCCAGTTTCCTTTACCTGATACTCTCCATACGGTAGCTTCTCAAAGACAATCTGCCAATCATTGTTACGATCTAAGATTATACGTCGTTCAAATCCATCCGAAATAAGTTCAACCGAAAAGCGTTGATAAGCCTGTGGCTTAACTTCTTGCCCTTTCGCATTATAAATCTTTTTCATAATCCGCAAAGTTCCAGTCTGTTCTTTTTTTGTATTAATCATCCAAACTTCATTCTCATTCTCATCTACATCCACAACCCCATAGGATACCTCGGATGTTTGATTGATGATATAGCTAACATTCATGCTTGATCCAACTTCATCCATCACATAAGTTCCTTTATCTAACGCATCAATTGTTACCGAGAATCCCTGTTCTTTATTCAGTGTATAGAGTTCTTGATAACCTGGTTTGCTCACTTGCACATAGGCAACAAAATCATCCGGTGGTAACACAAGTTCTCCATTTTCTAATCGAATATATTTTTGAATATGAATACTTCCACCTGTTTTTTTCTCTTCATTGATGACTAATATACTGATATCATCACAACAGACTACCACATCCCCTTTGCGCTGCTCTGCTTGCCCATTGATAACATAACGGACTGTTTCATCAAATGGAAGTTCTTGTACTTGATAAAGACCTTGCGGTACATCCTTCATGATCACTTGATAATGATTCTTTGGATTTAATTCATATACCTTCTGCATACCATTTCCACTAATTTGTACTTGATAGCTACTTCCATCATCTGGCTTTTGATAGCCACCACTTGTACGAATATATTTTTCAATGGTGATGGCTGCGGTTTTTACTTTTTCCGTATTGATCACTTTCACAATATGCTCATCGTGATCAACCTTGACAATTGGGAACATACATTCACTTTGATCATCCACTAGATAGCTTGTATCGTATTGATTTGTATCCTCCGTAATCGCATATTCTCCATCTTCTAAATCCGAAATGGTATAGCTCCAATTGTTTTCCTCATGCAAAATCACATATTGACTATAATCACCATTGCTTAGATGGAAGACAAAGGTTCCCTGTTCTGCCCGTTTTAATTGTCCATCCATGCGAATGTATTTTTGTAGCGTAATCGAACCACAAGATTTTCTTTCTATATTTACAACCGTCACATCCGTATGATTATGATGCACATGAATCCATGCTTTCTTTACATGCTGACAATGATTGATAATATAATACACATTTGTTTCATTCTGCTCTTCTACAAGATACATGCCATCCTCTAAACCATCGATGGTAGCACTATAACCATTTTCATTTGATAAGACAATTGTTTCTTTATAGCCATTGCCACTAAGCATAACGGTATATTCTTTTTCCGTTGGAATACAACAAGTCTTTTCTTTTAACAATCGTTTGTGAATGGTGATAGAACCCTTTGCTTGTTGTTCATCAATAATCACTACGGTATTTGCATTGTTGTTGACATACACACAGGCCGTCTTCGTTGGTTCTGCGTTGTTGACAATGTAACTCGACATAGGATTGGCTTCTATTTGATACCAGCCCTCTTCTAGATCTTTGATGGATGCACAAAAATGATTTTTCTGATTTAGTGTAATCTGTTTACACCAACAATCGTTAGAAATGGTAACCTGTTCACATTCACATGCATCCAGGCTACAATAACAACCTTCCTCATTCCTTCTCCATTTACATATCTCAATACAGCCCTTGTCTTTGTTATCTTCCACAAGAATTTCATGATAATCATTTTGCATCCTCATACTTGTCTGTTTTCCCTTTACACCATCAATACAATAGGAATAGTGATTTTCTTGATCTCGTTCTTGCACTTGATACACTCCATTCTTCACATGTTGTAAACAATACGTAAATCCATTATCTTTCGATAAGGTAATTGGATAGCTTTCTTCATCGGATACTAGGCATACTTCTATGGAATTCTCTTGTTTTTCTCTGCATTGAATCCTTACCATATTCTGATTTACTTGTTTTTTACTAATAATTGTTATTGCGCAATCTTGTCCCTGTAGCCTTGGATTCTCTTTGGCACATTCTCCATCTATCACATACATCTCCACCGTATAATCCTTATGAAAGCTTTGAGAAAGCGTATAGACATCCTTTGGTAACACGACATCGATACACCAATGATTTCCTTCATCTAATTGATAACAATACTCTTGTTTATCATTGGATAACACAACGGTAAAGGCATCCCCTGCTTGAAAGCTACAATCATTTCCATCCTTATCCATCAAAACACTATCGATATGAAGATGCAGTTGTTCCTGATGTCTTATCACACAAACACAGGCCTGTTCCTTACAAATCCCAATAGTCGCTTCCTTTGAAAAACACTGCCCATCCACTAGAAAATCATAAGAACAGTTTCCCTTTCCTTTTACATGATAAATACCTTGTGGTAAGGATGATAGACAAGCATAAAACGCATGTCTGTTGTCTAATGTAATCTCATAGTCCTCTTGTTCATTTTCAATGGATACACAAAAAGATGCATTTGGATCTGGAAGAACATAGTGATTGTTTTGGATGCTTAAACCCTGCAGTGCTAAGGCACCACATGTTTCTAAAGTAGTGATTAAGCCTACACGCATAATTCCCGTCTCTAACGTGATCATACCCTCTTGAACCATTTGATCATCCACTAGATAAGACAAACATTCCTCTGGTTTTTGTGTGATTGTATAAAAACCACTCGGCAAATCTTGTAATGTTGTCTGCCAATGATTTTCTCTATTTAAACAAACCGTCCACTCATTTTGTTCTCCTTTAACACATACTTCATACTTTGCACAGCCAAACGGATCGTGCCATTGACCATCACTATCCTGAATCTGTTTATATAAAACAAGCGTTCCACATTGTTTTTGTTGATTCACAATACATACTTCTTGATGATAACATCCTAAATAGATATAAGCTTTTAACGCTTCTTTCTGATTCACATAATAGGTCGTCGACATATCCCTTAAAGGTTTTTGTTCAATCAAATATTCTCCCTGTGATAACGAATCAAAAAACAAGCTCCAATTATTTTCCTTATTTAAGCAATATTCCTTGCTTCCATCCGGACCCTGCAACACAATTTTAGATACGAAATCATCACTTGGTTGAAACAATTGTTGTTGCTCATCCATCATAAAATTATGAATTTTTAACATTCCACTGCTCTTTTTCATAACCTCATGGATAATAAATAAATGGTGATCTTGTTCATCATCGATCATGAAGCGTGCTGTACGTTGAATGCTTTGATCATCGAGTTTATAATGCACTTGATAATCCTCTTGGTGATATTCCTTTACTTCGTAACTGCCATAGGCCAAATGTTCAATCGTTGTTTGAAATTGATGTTCATGATCCAGAACAAACTCTCTTTGATAAAAACTAGAAGAAAGACAAACATCATAGAAATCCGATGTATTTGGCTTCTTCAGCGTACCATCGAGCATACGAACACAGCATTCGATGGTGATCCTTCCTTCATTTTTAATCTTATTTACTATGGTAACGGAATGAAAAACATCTTTGACAATGTGTATAGTCGCCTCCGTTTTGCATGATCCTCCATTTACTTTATAATAACTCTCATAGTGTTCACTCTTTGCTTCCCAAACACGATAATCACCTTCCTGTAGATCGGCGACATCTACACAATAGGAATTTTCCTTATTTAACACAAAGCTTTGTTTACGACCACATCCCTCTACATAAACCAAGTAATCCTTTTCTTCCTTTGGCTTTTTCAATGTCCCCTCTTTGGTTAGTTGTTCCTTCTGTATACGCAAAATGGTTTGAAAAGTAGGGATATCTTCCTCAAATACCAAAACCACCTCTCCTGTTTGCTCCTGTTTCAGTTCTATAACACCTTGCATCTGATCTGCACGACCATTCACTTGATAAAAAAGAGGTTCTTGTTGTAAGCTGCGTATACTGTAACATCCAGATTCTAAATGATCGATACGTTGTGAATACTGATTGGATGCATCCAAGGTAAGAATTTGATCCAACTCATTCGATATGATTTGTACTTGATAGGATTGATATAGACTTGGTCTATGATACCCTTCTTCATCCTGCATCTGAATGGCAATCGTTAACTGTGAACCTCTTTCTAAAGGTTTCTTTTTGTTCTCAAATACATAGTCTTCTTTTTCTCCATGACAAATCCAGACAGAAACTGTTTTCTGTTCTGTTTCATCAAATACAAACGATGCAGAATCCTCTTGTTGAAGCACTTGATCAACAACATAGAAAAGTGGATCTCGCTCTTCATTACAAACCTGCTGACCATCTTCATCTACCTCAACCAATGTTACTTGAATGCCTTCTACTTCATAAATATCCAGTGTTCCAATTCCACTTGTTTCATCCATATATACTTCATATTGTTCACAATTTCCAAGGGAATCCGATATCTTAATAAAGCGTCGTTTATTCTTTTTTCCAGAGTCCACTTGAAGTTTAACTTCTATATGTCCTTGATGCTTGCAACAACTTTTTAAGGTTTGTATCATCTAGTTCCTCCATTTCCGAAAATTACCCTTTTCATACACTTCAGTATATGCAGGCACATTTCTGAAATGAACAAAAAAGAGATATCCATTACAGAACATCTCTTTTTGTGTTTGATCTTTGCTTGTCGTATTTCCTATAAATGTTTAATTGTTAAATAATCTGCTAGTAATGCAATAAATTCTTTATTCGTTGGTCGTGCCTTTCGGCCATCCACCGTATTTTGAAATAATTTATAAATCGCTTCATGATTTCCTCTAAGCCAAGTAATTTCAATTGCCGCACGAATAACTCGTTCTACACATTGCAAAGAAGTATTATAGCGCAATGCTAGTTGTCGATAAACTCCACCCATCATGTGATCAAGTAAAGAACTATCAAAATAGACCATTAAAATTGCTTCCCGGACATAATGATAACCTTTCACGTGCGCTGGCATTCCTATCTGATGCAATACATCGGTTATTTCTAACAATATCTCTTTCTTTTCCATGATTCCGCATATTCCCCCTCGTTTAAAGTTGTATAAAATAAAAACGCAAAGACCAACCTAACTATAAGCATTTTCATACAGAAAAAGAAGTCGAATTTCGTAGAATGAACATCAAAAAAAGTCATACTATGTAAAAAAAGGGAGTTACACGTAGAGAACGATATATCCACGTGTGAACTCCAATCATAAACAATTATCCTAATAAAATTTTTTTAAACACTTGATAGTTTGTATCATCATCTAGAGGACAATAAACCGCAAATTCAACTCTTTGAAATGCATGTGAAAATTCCCCTAATGCCACTTTAAAGGCTTTCGCAACAACAGTCGGATTATTTTTAAAAGCACCACAACCAAAAGCCCCCAATACAAGTGTATCCGCTCCTTTTGCATATACACAAGTCAGCATATGAATCATTCGCTTTACATGATAGCCAAAGAGTTCCACATCACTCATAGACAAATCATTTCCCTCTAAACTCGCATGGACATTGGCGTTCAATCGCAAATTTGGTGCTGCGATTGTGATCACATCCACAGATATCCAATCTTCTTTTGGCATTCTTTTCGGTAGATCTTCATCCGTTTTACAAATGATTACTCCCTCTGTATATATTAATGCATCCGATGCTTTTAATGAACCTACTTTATGATGATAATGATAAAATGAATCTCTCAGCGTTTTTCGATATAATAAAGGATATAAAGTCGATGTTCTACACAAACATTCTTCCTGTGCACCACTTCCCTGTGCAACATCTCCTCCGGCCTGAAATGCATTCGCAAAATTCATAACCGCAATTTTACTATTTGGATTTTGATGATGTAATTCCATAGCTGCCTGAAAACTTCTATTTTTTGTAACTGTCAATCTCATTTGGTATTGTTTTTTTTGACAGTAATTTGGATAGTCATCTTCCATAAATACTTGTGTGTTCTGCTTTGCTTGTAGGATAGAATTTCTTAAATCCGAATCTTCTTGAATCCAGGATTGTGTATCTTGAAAAACTTCTATTCTTTCTAATCTTGTAGACATAATAACTCCTTTTCTGCTAGCGTAAATAAGCTTAGCATCTATAATAGAAATGATGATACATTATAAAACGTTTCTATATTTCCATTATACCACAATTCAAGTACACAACAATTATATCCACTTTGCACTTTGTTACCATAATGAACATAGAAAAAGATGATTCCTAAGAACCATCCTTTTATCTCTAGAATTGTAATGCAACTTCCTTTACATTTGATACCGCGACAATACTTCTATTTTTGACTAATAATTTCCATGCGATAATACTGATTACCATGTCTACAATGCTATGTACAATTGTTCCAACACCAACTAACCCCATAACCATATACATAAAGTCGATATTTGGATCATTAAAGTAGATTGGGATTACAATCGCTACTTCTGCTGCAGCATGAATCAAGGCAATCGCCACTGTTAAAGCAACTGTTTTCCACATACTATTTAATGTATCTGGATGTTTGCGTAAATAGATTCCCCCTACAAATGCCCATACGATGTGACTTAATGCACGTAATACAACTGGCAATGGAAATCCATAAAGCAAGAACCCTAGTGTTGTTCCACATGCTGTCGCAACCGCTACAGATGGTGAAACATACATCGCAATCATAATGGCAACATGGCTTGCCAATGTAAATGACATTGGTTCGATCATAACTTTCACTGGTGAAAGAATTGGAATTAAGATACCAACCGCAATTAATAATGCAGATAGTACCATACTATGTATTTTATTACTATGACTCATACAACGTCCCTCCCCTACATATGTCATGACACATGTTGTGACTATTATAACCTAGGAAATAACGTTTCTCAAAGCTTTTTTTTCACTTTTTTTATTTGTTTCATAAAAACTATAAAAGTAAGTGCATACACGATTGGTTTCCAATATTTTTTATCATCATCTTGTAAATTATTTTGGTTTATCAATTCTTCTTTTGCTTCATCCCTACTTCTTATATGCGGTATACAATAGTAGTTTTCATAACCAAGTGCATCTACGGTTTTAAGATAGAAAGAAGTAGTTAATCCTTGATTTCTATATTTTTTATGCAATCGATATTGGTATACATAGGGCTTCTTAGATAAACATACAACTTCATAATCCGATTGTGATAACAGTTGCATATGACCATTTGTATTCCTATAGATTTCTTGTTTTACAATTGGATTTCTATTCCTCTCTTCAATGGTAAACCTATTTACTAGTTTGAATGTCGAATGCTGCCTCTTCCATTCAAATTGATATTGTTTCTTTGTGCTATGATTCAATTCATCCATAATTTGTACTTCTACTTCATAATATCCTTCTTCCTTTTCTTGTGGTACTTTCGGTTTCAATATATATGTATTCTTCTTTTTCGCTACTTTCTTTATATTATAGGGAATAGTCTTGCCATCTTTTCTTAGATGAATCATCCTATTACATATCGTTATATTTGCATTATGAATACAAATATGAATGGCGAGTTCATCTTTTGCTTGTTGAATTAAAATCATTGGTATCTTGTACTTATGTTCTTTCTTATAGGTGACTGTTTTTACATCTATATAGAAGCTTTGCTTCCATCTTTTTATATCCCCATTCCTACTTTTTACCGTGTAAACCAAGGTATTCATACCTTTTGATGCATATAAATGGATGATGCACGATACCTTTGTAACCCTGTTGTTTTGTTTCTTGATATCAAGTTCTTTATATTTTCTTTGATTTAGATGATAGGTAAGTTTCTGTGTACAAATTTGGTTCTGATTATATAACTCAATCGTATACGATTGAATACCATGATATTCATTGGATAATGTATAAGGAATCTTTAATTGTCCTGTTGAATAAGACTGGTTCACATCCTTCTTTGGAAGATTTACCTGTATCTTTGTTTCTGCTTTTATTTGCTTTTTACGATAAATATGAAAGGGAAAGCTCTGGTATTGGTTTCCCTGTTTTTTTATATTATGACAGGCATCCATAGCCGCAACATAAAGAGTTCCCTTCATCAATGGAAGATGAATGATCGCTTCCTGATGTTGATCTACCCTTACATTATATTGTTTACTTTTACTACCTTTCTCATCTACAACATACCATAAAATGGAATCCACTCCACTTCCTGTACTAAAATCACTTGTCTTTATACATAGGTCTGAATGCATACCTTTGATGATATCTCCTTTTTGGATTGGTTTATTATGATAAGACATGCTGATAATTTCTGCAGGCTTTTGATCAAGGATGATTTGATAGGATGCATGTTGCCTATTTCCATAACCATCGATATAACTAACATCTAGTTGATTAAAAGAAGCCTCACGAAAACAATCAACGATGGGAATGGTACATTGATGAATTGCTTTTGGATACTCTTTTTTCAACGGCACACGAGTATTGTATAAGATTTCTATTTGTTCTATTCTAGAACCTATATCTTGAATTTCAACATCTACATCTGTATGCTGATTGATAAATAGCATGTTGTCTTTTTGTACATAATGCTTACTTGAAACATGGGGTTTTAATTGGATGACACTGATCTGACTTGCACCTTTATATAAAGATAGTATACTGCTTGCACAAATAATACATTGCTGATTGAGGATACAGGCCATTACTACCATCGATAAAATCATGATTTTTTTCATCTAGTCGTTCCTTTCGTTTGACTCACAAGTGCCTTCATTGCGGTTGTGTGATACTTGATTTGTGTAAGCAATTCTTCTTTTCGCTTCTGTTCCTTTAATGTTTTGGTTGCTTGTTGTTTTATCCATATCTTCATTTCCTTTAATACCTGTTCATATGCATCCAAGCCAATACCATCAAGATAAAACGCATCGATATAGTTCCCTAAATCAACCAATAAGCGTTTTTGTGTATACCATGTAAGAAGATAGGGTCGTTTTGTTTGTTTCTGTAAATGAATATAGTCTTTGATTTGATTAAAATATCTATGATACATGCCCCTCTCTTTTCCTTCATTTATATATATAGAAAGAAGTTGATGAAATTCTAGAAGATCAATGTATGTTTGCATCTCTTTTTTTTGTTTCTTTGTTCCATCCTTCTGTGCTTGTTTAAACCAAGCAATCATCGTTCTTCTTGTTGCCTCATCCTCTTGTCCTAGTTGAAAGGATTTGTGATAATACCAGTATAAGTATGCTACTTGCTTAGCTACCTGCTTTATAGTTGCTTTATTATTTTTTATGCAAGGGTAAATATGTGTCATGAAATGCTGTTCTTCTTGTTCGCTGAATTGTAAATCTTGTTTATAAACATCAAATAGACAAGTATAGGCATAAAGATGGGTATGATCGGCTTTAATTGCTTTGGTAATATTGTTTACCTGTTCTTTTTGATTCTGTACAAACATTGCTTGTTCAAGATAGTATCTAGATTGCTGATGTTGCATAAAAGAATATCCATAACATACAACACCTATACAGCCACAAGCAAAAACGATTGGTAACCAATTCGTTTTCTTTTGAATCTTTTGAAAGGCTTGTTTAACTTCTCTTGCCGATTGGTAGCGGTCAGCTGGTTCTTCCATCATACATTTTCTTAGTATACGAAAACATTGTTTTTGTTTGTATTGTTTCAATGGGTGATACCAAGGTTCATGCTTCTTGTAACAATATTCTAATGTTTTCGCTAAAGCGTACAAGTCCGTAGAAGGTGTTATGTTCACTGGAGAATGATATTGTTCTGGCGCTGCAAAACCTTTCGTACCATAAGATACCTGCATGAACGACGAGGATTGCATACAGGATGCTCCAAAATCGATCAGTGCTAATTTTTGATCATGTATCATAATATTGGCAGGTTTTAAATCCAAATAAAAGATTGGAGGATGATGTTCATGTAAAAATAGGAAAACATCACATAGTTGTATCCCCCAATCCAAAAGTAGATCAATGGATATCGAATCACGAAGTTTAAGATAGTCTATTAGAGTTATACCCTTCATCTGATCCATAATTAGATGAACAGTCTTATCTTCTTGATAACAATCGATCAGTCTTGGTAACATGGGATGCCTAAGCTGTTTTAATATTTCCACTTCTTGTTTCCATTGTTGGTGATTAGAATCAATTGCAATTTTTTTTAAGATCCAATAGGTATGTAGATGACTATCATAGACAAGGAAGATGGTTGACATTCCTCCTTTTCCTATTTGTTTTCGAATGGTATAACGATGTGCACACATAGAGTTCCTCTTTTCTTACTCTACTATACGAAAACAGATAGATAAAACATTAAAAAACCTATCGCAATGGATAGGTTTTTAAACAAAATTAAATTAAAATATTACATCGTAATAGCGATTTTTTTCTTATCCGGATTGTAGTATGATCTTACAAAGACAAATGGAATACCATTCTTTTTGCTGATCAAGTGATCAATTCGGATAATCGGAGTATTGATCTTCATATTCAATAATTTCGCATACTGTGTAGGGATCATCATTGGTACAAAGACCTGACTCATACTTCCTTCTTCAATATATTTATCAAAATTTAAAAAGTGATTTAAATCTGATATGTCGTCGTTAGGTAATTCTTTTCTGGAAATATAAATTTCCTCAATACAGATTGGTGTCTCTTTGTCTAATACTAAGCGTACGATTCGTAAAAATAATTCACCTGGTTCTGATTCTAGATTCTCTGTGATATCATTTTCTCCTTTGATATCAAAATACATATTAAAGTATAAAATCTTGTAATTTGTATTCTCCTTTAGAGCATCTTCTAATAAAGCAGAATGTACTTTACGTCGCATTTTTACATCTGCAACGAAGGTACCCACGTTCTTTTCACGATATAAATAACCGTCTTCTACTAATTCTTCAATAGCTCTTCTTACAGTCATTCTACTGGCGTTATACGTATTAGCAATTTCTCTTTCACTTGGAATAGGTGTATTAGGAGATTGACCATCTATGAAGTCCTTAATATTATCTTTAATCATCAGATATTTTGGTTTTTCCATAGTTCCTCCTTAAAAAAATGCTAAATTTATTATATTGTATATACCACTAAAACTCAAGTATTTAAGCCATATTTATGATATTTTTACCTATTTGATAAAAATAAATGGTCTCCATGGTTCTATATAGTCTAACAACATAAATTCATCATCAGGAATACGACCAACAACGTTTTTTCTACCATCATTTGGCATATCTTTTAGAACAATATGTAGTTCACCTTTATAGCGAGAGTAGTTATCATTTACAATAATGACATCTCCACGTTTTAAATCACGAGTGTTTTCTGGTTTTACAGATTCGTTTGCATAAGTGACACGTGGGAATGTACTTCTTGCCATATATTCACTCATATCTCCACGTACGAAGTGATCATGTTCGTAAATGATTTTACGTTCTGATTCTTGTAATTCTTTTTCATATGCAATTTTGAATGTTAAAATTCCGGGTTTTAGATCATGTAGTGTTTTTAATTCTTCTTCACTTGCATAGCAGTTTGCGATGATAACATCATCTACTGTACCCATTGCGAATAAATGTCTAGCTTGTACATTCATTGGAAGGTCACGGTGCATTTCTAATGTACATAACCCTTCATTTACAGGCCATGGACCATATGTGTTTTCTGTTTGTGAAGAAACAAAGGCAGCAATTTTTAAATTGTATTTTTTGATGTCTTCGTTGCATTTATTAAAGTGTTTTAAACTTAATCCAGTATAGCGTTGTGGATAGAAGTTATGGCAAGTGATCAAGTTGTCTTTATTTGGATGATGGCTCATAATATTTGCGATATATTGATTACCAAAGCTTGCGTTAATCTCGATCTTTAGATTTTCTTTGTTGCAAGTCATTAATGCTTCTTTTAAACCGTCAAATCCTTCATCTAAACGAATTCCATCCGCATGGATTTCTTTAAAGAATGACAAATTGTTGTAAGTAACTCCTAAGTTTTCAAATACGAATGGAGCTACGTCTAAAATGACTTCCATGCCATATGAATGTGCATGATCAATCAATGTTGTGAATTCTTCTTTGATTTCTTCTTTTGTTTTTCCTGTAACACTTAAAAGACAAGTGAATACACGTTTACAACCATATTTAGCTGCAAGTGTAATATAATTCATATCTTTTTCTAATGTTGAATGTTCAGGATAAATTGAGATACCTAATCGTCCCATTATTATGTTCCTCCTATAAAAAAAGCCAGTATTAATTGACTGGCTTTCTGTTTTCTTGAATCAAACGTTCAATATGTGCAAGCGTCAGATTAATTCTTCTTTTATTTGAATGTTTATAAAGAAAATTCATGATTTGATAATTTAACGCCTTTGATTTTGATTTAGCATCATAAGTTTCTTCATAGCTTAGCTCAAGTTTACCCTCTTCATTTTCATGATAACTATAACATAGTGTATTAATCCCCTGAGCACTATTGAAGGACGCTTTGTAAGTTCCTGATTCTAATTGATCAATGCAAGTTGAAACCTTACCTTCTTTACCACTTCTACCCTTAATCTTTTTACTATAAGTGTATCCCGGTTTGATATCAGACTCTTTTTTCTTTTTCCCCGTTGCGTGATAAATGTCTTGTGCGACCATTTGTCTTACAAAACAATCCATTTCATTCAAACTTACATCTAATGTTCTATTAACAATCATAGGAACCTCACTTTCTAATACGCTTGTTTTTGTCATCCTTGCGTAATTGGATCATACCGAATGCAATCAATGCGATACCTGAAAGTATTAAATACACAGGATTTGGCATCTGGTAGCATAACATAATAAGTATGCAGCCAACGCTAATGAAGAATAAACTCCATGTTTTCATCAAAATCACCTTTTTCCTTATTTAACTTGGAAGTATAATACAGCACCAACTTCAGTAGATTTGATTGTTTTCTTAGCTACTGCAATTGCGGTATCTTTGTCTTCTGTACTAGTTTCAAAACTTAAATTCATTCCTTTTTTACCTTTGTAAGTAAATGTAATGTCATCATAAGTTTTTCCGTCTAACAGTTCAATAATAAAATCTTGTTTAATTGGACTAGAGATAGTAATCATGTCCTAACCTTCTTTCAATTCTTCTATATTCTAATTACATTTTTTCGTATAAATCAATAAATTCATTTGCTAAAATTTTGAATGTTTCAGCGCTCATTAATTGATCTTCCGCGTGTACTAATAATAATACTACATCAACTTTGTCACCATTTGCTTCTTGAGTAACAAGTTTCGCATGAGAGCGATGACCTTGATTAAATAGTTCATCACCCTCTGCGATTGATTGTCTAGCTTTATCAAATTCTTTGGCTTTTGCCATTTGAATAGCTTCGATGTAGCAAGATCTAGCACCACCTACGGCAGAAATAATTTCAAAACAAATTAATTCAATTCCTTCCATTGTGCTTGTCCTTTCTACGTTTTTTTGTAAACTTTTTATAAATATTTCTTGACTAAAATTACTAAGAGATAAACGAATTCTAACTAAAAATTGACTAAAATAAGATGAGATGAATGATTCTTGTGATTAAGCTTCTTCAACATCAAAGCGGTTTGCTAAGATTACGAATACTGACCAGATTGCAACACCGATTGCAAGGTTAATTAATGCAAGTAATGCAGCTGCGAAGCTTCCACCTGTTGCTAACCAAGCGTAGATTACTGGTGGAACTACCCAAGGTACTACTACGTGAATATAAGGTACTAATCCGAATGAAGTAGCTAAGTAAGCGATTGTTGTTAATACAACTGGTACTAATAACCAAGGGATGAAATAAATTGGGTTTAATACGATTGGCATACCGAAGATAACTGGTTCGTTAATATTGAAGGCACCCATTGGAGCAGCTAATTTAGCAACGGCTTTAGAATCAGCACGTTTAGAGAAGATGAAGATTGCGATGATCAATGCTAATGTACATCCAGCTCCACCCATCCATACGTAAGCGTCAAATGATCCACGAGTCCAAATGTATGGCATAGCTTTTCCAGCTTGGAAGAATGCAGCATTGTCTAATTGACAAGTTAAGTAAGTACCATCAAGTAAAGCACCTAATACGTTAGTACCGTGTAATCCGAAGAACCAGAATAATTGAACAGCGACGATAACAAGTAATACAGCTCCTAAACCTTGAGATAATCCTAAGAAAGGCATCTGTACGTATTTAAGAATTAAGTCTCCAATTGACATTCCGCCTGTTACAGTAGCAACAATGTAAGCTAAGATACCACAAGCGTAAATTGCGATAACACCTGGAATAATTGCAGCAAATGCTTTTGAAACAGCAGGTGGTACAGATTCTGGTAATTTAATTGTTACGTTTTTATTCATTAATTTAGCGTAAATGATAGTTGAAATAAATCCAATAATCAAAGCAGTAAATAAACCAGCTGCACTTAAATATGACCAGTTAAGGAATCCCCAACCAACTACGTCAGCACCATCAGGACCAGCTCCAGCAACTGTAGCGATCTGAGGAGTAACAGCGATAAATGATGAGAACGCGATTAATCCACCAGCTAAAGCGTTTGTTTTATAAGCTTTAGACAAGTTATAACCTAATGCGAATACGAATGCCATTGATAAGATTGCAAGAGAACCCCACCAAACGTTACCATTGATACCAATTAACCAGTTCATTGTTTCAGCAATTTTCAATTCTGGCCAATATTGATTTGGTAAATCACGAACAAATACGTTTAATAAAACAGCGAATGCACCAGCCATAGTAATTGGCATAATAGCGATGAAGGCATCACGGATAGCTACTAAGTGTTTTTGAGAACCGATTTTAGCAGCTACTGGTACAAAGTATTCCTCCATCCAAGCAGTAAATCTTTCCATACTTTCCTCTCCTTAATTATTTATGAAACTCTTCTAATGTAGCGATTGCATTGTCTAAAACCTTCGCTCCATTCATTGATCCATAAGATGCCATGTCAATAACCTTTACCGGTTTTTCGTGATTTACACGATCCTCCATCTTACTTAACAAGAAACGAACTTGAGGGCCTAACAATACGATGTCAGCCTTTTGAGATTCTGCTTGTGATTCAGCATCACCAACAGCCCAGATGTTTGCTTCTACCCCTTTCGCAGAAGCTGCTGCCTGCATTTTCTTTACTAGCATGCTAGTACTCATTCCTGCAGAACAAACTAATAGAATGTTAATCATAAATACTTCTTCCTTTCTTGTGGTATATACCACCGACACCATTAGTATACCACAGCACAAATATATTGCAAGCGTTTTCACCTAATTTTTTTATAATTTTTTAAATATTTTTAGAAATATATCGAATTTACGAAAATTTTGTCTATACCATTTCGCAATTTATTCCATATAATGGTCTACTTTTAGGATATTTTACATATATACCACAAAACTGGTATATACAACTAGACCAAAATATGCTATATCAGCATCATGGTCTAGTAACAAATAAAAAGAATGTGACATATACCATCACATTCTACTTACTATATAAATATCCTTTTTTATCCAAAGCCTTTAGAATTCGCTGATAGACTTCTTCATTTGGACACGAAATAGTATGTAAATGAAGTCCATCGGTTAGGTTGGATAATGGTTTTGCTTTCTGTTCACATAACTTTATATAAAACTGATCTGCATCATAACGATTGGATAAATGCAGTTGGGCGGATAATTGTCCATAGATCGGATGTTCGACGATAACATCTATAATAGTACCACCTAGATCGATAATGGTATAGATTTCATCCATGATTTCTTCAGGCTTGTGTACTACCGCAATGGTTTTTATTAGACCTTTTGTTTCTGCACCATCACAGATATAACCTCTTGGTGTCGCAAGAATCTTATATCCTTCTGCCCGTAATAATGCGACATCTCCCACAATAAGTTGTCTTGAGACATGGAATGCCTTTGCTAAGGCGGTTGCCGATACGGCTTTCTCGCTTGATTTAATCACATCATAGACCTGACTTCTTCTTGTTGATGAATCCATACAATCCCTCCTAACTCTATTTTAGAAATACATATTGTTCTATAGCCTCAGCAATCGCATCATGATTATTGTCTGCCTTCGTTACAAAATCACTCTGTTCTTTTATCATTGGTTTGGCATTGGCTACCGCAACCGCAACACCTGCTGCTTGTAGCATTTCTAAATCATTCATATTATCACCAATCGCCATTGTTTCTTCTTTTTTAATATTTAAATACGATGCAAGTTCACGCAAACCCAATCCTTTATCAATACCAATCGCATTCAATTCTAAATAACGATTGCTAGAATAGGATACCGCAACCTGATTTTTTGTAATTGGTTCCATCTCTTTTGCTAGTTCATGTAGATAATCCATATCCGTTTTTTGGAATAAAATCTTCACGATTGGTTCATCCTTTAAAAAGTCGATGGAGTTCTGCTCGCAGACAATACTATCTGGTTTAAACATAAATAACCAACGCTTTTCTTCTTCATTCAATTGAAAAGCATAAACATCTTGATCTGTAAATACCTGAATACAGATGTTCTTCTTTAAACCAAATTCAAAAAGCTCTTTTGCTTTTTCAAACGCAAGGGTATGAAAGTTTAATTTTCGATATCCTTTATTTTCACAAATAACACCACCATTATGACTAATAATATACTCTCCCTCTTTATCCTTGGTCTCTAAGGCTTCTAAAACCGTATCAAGACAAGTATATCCTCTCCCTGTCGCAGGAACAAAGATGACCCCATACTCTGTCTCTGCTTTTTTGATTGCGGCAAGGTTGGCAGGTGTAATTTCCTTTTCACTATTTAACAATGTTTCGTCAAGATCACACGCGATCAATTTAATCATATCATCACCTCTATTATCTTTGGTTATTATACCATAGATACTTCTATATGGAACTTGTCTTACAAGATTGTATAAAAATTTTTTAGACATAAATTGAATTTGTATCCATTCCATAGTATCATTACAACATTCGATAACAAAAAGGAGTTACAAATGAAATTCACAGTACAAGACACAACGGTTTTTCTAGATGAAGAAACCTTACAAATTAACATTCAAACACCGACTGCATCTTGGTCTACCATTGATGCAACACCCTATTTTACCATGCATGATCAAATGATTTCCTTTTTAGATGCAAAGTCCATTACACATACCTTACATAGTGACACATTAGGAACTAGCATTCGTTCCTGTTTTTCAGGCTTTGCGAAATCTGATATTCAGTTTTTAACTGAAATAAAGGTAAACGCATCAACAAAAGAAGTTTTATTTACTTGGATACCAATCAAAGATACCGGTATTCAAGAAGTTTACTGGCCGATGGCGTTCGATTTCCAAAAGGAAGATGATCAATGGTATAGCGTACTTCCTATCCAACAAGGACTCTTAATCCCAAATACGTGGAAACAAGATGTTCATGAGTTACCCTTTCATGGGGCCTTTTGTTCAAGCAGCGCCTATCTTCCTATGTACGCCCAAATCAAGGAAGAAGAAGGATATCTTTGCATCAACGATACACCATGGGATAGTTTTTACCAACTAGATCATAGCGCAAGCGATTGTAAAACAACCATACAGCCACATTGGACCACATCCCTAAACCGTATGCGTTATCCACGTACCCTTCGCATGATTTGTTTATCAAATTGCGATTATAATACCATTGCACATGTCTATCGTTTGGATGCCCAACGACGTGGTATTGTCAAAACCTTAAACGAAAAATGCATCCAACATCCTTCCATCAATCAACTCATCGGTTCTGTTTTTTTACATAAGGGTATTAAAACGCATGTACAAGAGGAATCTCGCTTCTTTGACCACGATAACCCGATGCGATACGAATCCTTAACAACCTTTAGACAACGCCAAGAGGAAATCAGAGAATGGAAACAAGCTGGAATTAAAAAACTATATCTGCATTTAGATGGTTGGATTAAGCATGGCTATGATAATGCCCATCCCGATATCTTACCACCCTGTCAAGAAGCTGGTGGATGGCAAGGTTTAAAAGATCTTGTTGATGAGGTGCAACGATGTCACTATATGATTGGTCTTCACGATCAATATCGCGATTACTACCATCATAGTTTAGACTACCAAGAAGAAAATAGTATTCATGATGTTTTGATGCATCGATACTCTCATGCGTATTGGGCCGGTGGAAAACAAGATTATCTTTGCGCAAAACAAGCAAAGTCCTATATGGAACGCAATTATCAATCCATCTTTCAACACGGTATCCATCCAGATTGTACCTACCTAGACGTCTTTACATGCAACGAACCAGATGAGTGTTTCCATCCCCTTCATCCAATGACAAAAAAAGAATGTCTACAGGCACGCAACGATTGCTTTGCTTGGATGCTTTCTAATAACATTCTAACTAGTAGTGAAGAAGTCAACGAATGGAGCTTGCCATATCAAATTTTTGCACACTATGGTCCCTATCCACATATGATGCATTCCTCTTCTCAACCAAGAATTGGTGTGCCAATTCCTTTCTTTAATCTTGTCTATCATGATTGTGTCCTCTTGCCTTGGCCAATGGATCGGTGTATAGATGGCGAAGACTTCATGTTGTATGCTTTATTAAACGGTGGCTGCCCTTATTTAGAAAAAGATGGTGCCTATCCTAATACCGATGGTGTATTTGAAAACGAATATGTGTCCTTTTCAAAAGAAGAAAAGATGAAGCGTGCAAATATCGTTGCCGATCTCCACATACTTGTCGCAAAAGAAAAGATGATCAAACATACCTTTATAGATGGATGTTATCATCATCAAAAAGTAGAGTTTGAAAATGGCATCCATGTTGAAATCCATTTAAACACAAACACCTATACAATAAAAAAAGCGGAATAAACCGCTTTTCTTTATGCTAATTTTTCCCAAAGTCCAAAGATAAAGATAAAGATGACAATGAGAGGTAAAATATTACTAACATAGAATTTCATTTTTGTAGGGAAGGAAACACCCTGTCCTTCATTTGCTTCCGCAATAAAGTTTTTCCAGCCCCATCCAAATGAACGCGTACAGAAGAAGACAAAGACTAAAGAACCTAATGGCATAATGACATTCGATACCATGAAATCTAATAAATCTAACACTGCACTTCCTTCACCAAATGGTTGGAATCCAGATAATACACTAAATCCAATTGCACAAGGAATGCTTCCTACAATTAAGATGACCACATTGGATAAAACACTTTTCTTTCTTGACCATCCAAATAAATCAATGGAGAAGGAAACGATGTTTTCAAATACCGCAATAATTGTTGATAAGGCCGCAAAGTTCATGAAGACAAAGAACAAGGTTCCCCACAACTGACCTCCACGCATGACATTAAAGATATTTGGTAAGGTTACAAAGACCAATCCAGGACCACTACCTGCATCTACACCAAAAGACATACACGCCGGGAAGATAATAAAACCTGCCATGATGGCTACAAACGTATCCAATGTCATAACGCGTAATCCTTCACCAGTTAAGGAATGCTTTTTATCGATATAGCTTCCAAAGATTGCCATACCACCCATTCCAATGCTCAAGGTAAAGAAGGCCTGTCCCATCGCTGCATAGACTGCATTAAATAAGCCATGTTCCATCAATTTGTTAAAATCAGGAACAAGATAGAATGATAATCCATCCATTGCATTTGGTAACGACAAGGAATTAAACACCAATAAGATCATAACCCCTAATAATAGGCCCATCATGACTTTTGTGATCTTTTCAACACCTTTTTGTAGACCCAATGCACAAATACCACAACCAATCAACACAACCAATACCATCCAGAATACACTCTCATACGGATTATTCTGCAATGCCACAAAGGCGTTGGTAACTTCTTCTGTGGATAATCCATTAAAGCTTCCCGTTGCCATCTTGACAAAGTAAGCCAACATCCAACCAGAAATGGTTGTGTAAAACATAACCAACAAGTAGTTTCCTAACATCGCCACATAGGAGAACAGATGCCATTTCTGTCCAGGTTTCTCTAAGATGTGAAAACTTCTTGCGACACTTTTCTTTGATGCACGACCAACGGAATACTCCATAACAATAATTGGTAGACCAAGTAATGCTAAGAAGAATAAGTATAAAACTACAAATGCTCCTCCACCATAGGTACCTACCATATACGGAAATCGCCAAATATTTCCAAGTCCGATTGCACATCCAGCCGATAGGAAGATAAATCCTAATCGGGATGATAATTTTTCTCTATTATGCTCCATACTGTACCTCTTTTTAATAACTAAATATGTATTATTTTATATGAAAAAAGAGGTCATGTCAATCATTTCAACAAACCAATAAAAAAAGAATGTGCAATCCTATACACATTCATTTTCATTCTTATTTCCATAGAGGAACAGGATACTTTCCTTCTTTGATCAATTTTTGAATACCAGCTTTTACAATCGGTTTATCTTCCTGATAGGTTACCCCATACCACTGATCATCACTATGTAAAACCGTTACTTCTGCTTTGCCTTCATTGATCAATTCATCAAGCATAACAGAAATATAATATTCTCCTTTTAATGGATCTGCTTTTACATCACGCTCTAAAAATACTGGGAAACGTTCTTCCGCTTCTTTAATAAAAGAAGGATAGAAGCCCATCATATTCATGGCCACTGGAGAATTCTCATCCAAATCGTGCCATACGCCATTTTCACAATATTGAACAACCCCGTTATTTCTTTGAATTTGTTTGCGTTCATTTAGACCAACCAATATTTTACCTGTTTCATCCACTTGGCAAACACCACGAGTCACACAACCAAAATCAGTCAATGTGTTTTTCAACACAAAGCCTACCATAGCATAGGTTCTTTCATCTTGTTCTTCAATCAAATAATCATATAATACTTTAAATGCATCAAAACCATAGAAGTCATCTGCGTTGATAACCGCAAATGGTTCATTTACAACATCTTTACAACATAGAATTGCATGTGCTGTTCCCCAAGGTTTTACACGACCTTCTGGAATCACATACCCTTCTGGTAAATAAGATTCTTGTTCCTGATATACATATTCTACTTTTACATGCGATGCGATTTTGTTTCCAATCGCTTGTTTAAAATCTTCTTCAATCTCTTTTTTAATAATAAAGACAACTTTATTAAATCCTGCGCGAATTGCATCGAAAACAGACAATTCTAGAATAATTTCTCCATTAGGTCCAATCGGATCGATTTGTTTTAATCCGCCGTAACGGCTTCCCATTCCAGCTGCTAAAACAACTAATGTTATATCTTTCATAGACTCACCTCATATTCTACGAGAACCATTTTATCATAGCTAACAAAAAAAAGAAAGAAGACATGCTTCTTTCTCAGACTGTTGACAAAAGGTCAGCAGTTTTTTTTTGTAGATGGTATAATAAT
>SAMEA104404106__coassemble_1127_pt1 | contig 21834 bp, 23 predicted proteins | sample SAMEA104404106__metabat2_high_PE_075 | metagenome-assembled genome bin SAMEA104404106 (sample SAMEA104404106) | Balaenoptera acutorostrata
TCATAATTTGAATTGTAACTTCTGCTTTGTACGTCATCTTAACTTAATGACATTGCCCTTCGGGGTGTTTTTTTTCGTTGCTTATTTATGAGATAGAATAATTTTTATAAAAAATATAGATAGGGTAAGAGAAGAAAGACATAAAAATGATAAAAAGATTGCCAAATACAGTATGTAAATGATGAATTTTATAATATTCGTGTGTTATTGTAGAATAGTTTGTGTTAGACTATAGATGTTTTGAAGGAGGGATAGTTATGGAGAATTACATGATTCGTAGTATTAAGCCTCAGGATTATCATGATATCCACGAGCTTAATGTCAAAGCAGGTTATGAATATGAAGAAGAAAAAGTAAAAGCACGTATTCAAAATCTAATTGATACCGCAATCGATATTGTTATGGTCGCAGAACTTGATGGGAAAGTAATCGGCTATATTCACGGGACTCCATACAACACATTGTATTCAGATAAATTAATGAGTATCGTACAATTCGTGTTTACAAAAGAACACCGTGAAGACAAACGATTAATTAGCGATATCATCGCCAAATTTGAAGCTGATGTAAAAAGAAATGGTTATACTGGATTACGTATGGCTGCCGATGCAGATCGTAAAGTCTTATATGAAATTATGATGAATAACCAATTCGAAAACAAACGTGATTTAAAACACTACATCAAATACTTCTAGGATGAATACATTATTCATCTTTTTTTATGCAAAAAAGAATCCACGAGGGATTCTATTTTTTTGGATATCGACGTTTCAATTCCGCAAGTTGATTGCTACGTTTTACGGAACGTAATTTTTCTAAATTATTGGCCAGCACTTTTTCATAGGCGGAATTGGTGTTTGGTTGATAGAAGGTTGCGTTCTTTAGATGATTTGGCAAATACTGAATCTTGCTCCAAAGATCGGGACGATCATAGTCATATTTATCTTCCTTATTCATGGATACCGGAGTTAAGCGTAAATAGTCTGGTACTTGATAAGGGGTATGTTTGATTTCGGCTAAGGCAGCATCGATGGCCTTTTCCGCACTCTTTGATTTTGGTGATAGGCATAGGTCAATGACGGCCTGAGAAAGTGGAATTCTACCCTCAGGAAAGCCTACGCGTCTTGCGGCATCCACAGCCTGGACACAACGAGCGGCAGCAGCTGGATTTCCCAATCCGATGTCCTCATAGGCGGTTACAAGTAACCGACGTTCAATGCTATCCATATCATTGGCTTCAATCATCACACCTAGATAATAAAGAGCGGCATCAACATCACTTCCACGAATGGATTTTTGAAAACTGCTTAGGATATCATAGTAGCCATCTCCATCCGCATCCATGCTCATATTTGGGATGCTAGAGAATTGTTCCACTAATTCTTGGGTAATCACACCCTCACTTGCGATGGCACAGATTTCAAGAATGTTTAAAGCATAGCGGATATCTCCATTACTATGACGAGTGATGATGCTCATGGCACCAGGTTCAATGGTATATTGATTGTTTAATCCTTTTTTTGAAGTCAGTGCATTGTTGATGGCTTCTTCAATATCGGCTTGGGTTAAGGATTTAATTTCAAATAGGTGACAACGTGAACGGATGGCTGGATTAATCGCATGCAAGGGATTGCTTGTGGTTGCGCCAATCAAGGTGATTGTTCCATTTTCAACATGTGGCAATAATAAATCCTGTTTATCTTTGTTTAAACGATGGACTTCATCGACAATTAATATAAGACCAGGATATAGGCGAGCTTCGGCAAAGATCTGTTCAAGCTCTTTTTTATTACCCGTAACGGCATTGAAGAGGCGATAGGGCATGGATAATTCATTCGCCAAAACCATGGCTAATGTGGTTTTTCCGGTTCCTGGAGGACCAAATAAAATCATCGAAAAAATTCGGTTACAGGCCAAACATTTACGAAGGATACAACCTTCTCCAATTAAATGTTTTTGACCAATGATCTCATCAATGTGTTCGGGGCGCATACGAAATGCTAATGGTTCTTGCATAACATCACATCACTTTCTATCTTATTTTACCATAAGTTGCAGACAAATGAGAGAGGAAGAAAGCATAGGTTTTTAGATATATAGAATGAAATTTTAAAAAGAAGTCAAGAATGTAGAAATGTTATTTGTATTTTGAAAAGAAGTGGAGTATCCTAAAGGAAAAGAAGAGAGGTAACACATATGTTTCGTATAGGACAATCAACAGATATTCACCAGCTTGTAGAAGGGCGTAAGCTAATTCTTGGCGGTGTAGAAATTGAGCATGAAAAAGGGTTGCTTGGTCATTCCGATGCCGATGCCTTATTGCATGCAATCGCAGAAAGTATTTTGGGTGCATTAGCACTTGGTGATTTAGGAAAACACTTCCCGGATACATCGGCAGAGTTTAAGGATATGAATTCTTTATGGATGTTAAAGGAAGTATATAAGATGATGGATGAAAGAGGATATCGCATTAATAATTTAGATGCGATGATCATGATTGAACGCCCAAAGATGGCTCCTCATATTATGAAGATGAGAGAGAATGTAGCGGATGCTTTACATTGTTCCCTAGAGCAGGTTAGCATCAAGGCAACACGTGGCGAAAAATTAGGTTTTGTAGGGAAAGAAGAAGGGGTACAGGCACAATGTATTACCTTATTGGTTAAGAAATAAAATAAAAAATGTTAGCCATAACTAAGAATATTTCTTAAAATTATTCTTAAAATCTATTGACCTGAAAGGCTATGAACGTTATAATTAGGATGGTTCTTAGGAAAGGAGCTGTTCTTGTGAAATACAAATCTTCAAAGCAACGAGACATGATCGTTGAATATCTAAACAAGGTAGATGGACATGTTACTGCTGAAGAAATCTTCAAGAACATGAATGAGGACGGTCAGAAAATCAGCCTGGCAACCGTTTATCGAAATCTCAACATCTTGGTTGAAATGAATGAGATTAAAAAAATTGCGCATCCTACTTTAGGATACCAGTATGATAAGACTTGTCGTCCACATTACCACCTACACTGCATTAAGTGCAATCGAATTCTGGATTTGAACATTCCATATTTAGAGGATTGGAATGAACAGATTCAAGCGCAAACAGGTTTAACAATACAATCACATACGATGATGGCGGAAGGAATTTGTGCAGATTGCATGAAAAAGCATGATTAGAAATTGGTAGTTAAGTGGAAACACTTAAGATAAAGTTATTAGGAGGAAATGAAAATGGAATTAAAAGGATCTAAAACTGAACAGAATTTAATGGCAGCATTCGCTGGAGAAAGCCAAGCACGTAACAAATATACTTACTATGCTGAAATGGCTCGTGAAGAAGGTATGGAACAAATCGCTGATATCTTCTTAGAAACAGCACGTAATGAACAAGAACACGCAAAATTATGGTTCAAAGCATTACACGATAACAAAGTTCCTACAACTGCAGTTAACTTAGAAGATGCAGCTGCTGGTGAAAACTACGAATGGACTGATATGTACAAAGGATTCGCAGAAACAGCAAAAGAAGAAGGATTCGCAAGAATCGCATTCCAAATGGAACAAGTTGCTAAAATCGAAAAACACCACGAAGAAAGATACTTAAAATTATTAGAAAACGTGAAAAACGGAACTGTATTCGCAAAAGAAGAACCAACTGTTTGGGTTTGCGATATCTGTGGTTACCGTCACGAAGGTGTTGCTGCTCCAAAAGCTTGCCCAGTTTGTGGATACTCAGGAGCTCACTTCGCTGAAGAAGCTAAAAATTTCTAAGATCAACAATTCTAAAAACAAGAAAAAAGGCGTAAAGCCTTTTTTTGTATATCTAGATATAAAAAAATGTCATTGACAAAATCAATGACGAAACATTTATAGGAGTTGGTGCTATCAAATCTGGGGGAAGATATGCTAATTTACTATTGGGTGGGGGAAGAAGTAAATTAGTTGATAGCATCAACATCTATAATATAAACTATTTACTTTGAATATGCAATCATTTTGTTATGAAAATGAAAATATGCAAGGTCTTTCATTATTAACTATAAATAGCTATTTTAAGCTATTTAGCGATAATTTTGTGAAGTCCGTGATGACATCAGAGACCCCTTCAAACTGCTTATATTCTTCTACCTTATCTGGTGTTGTGATTGCGATAATGCGTCCGACATGTGCCTTTTTCGCAAAGGCAATTCCACTTAGGGAATCTTCAATGACTAGGCATTCTTCAATAGGTACCTGGATGCGTCTTGCCCCATCTTGAAACATGGAAATCTTATCCACATGCAAGCCATCATCATATACGATTTTATCAGGATCAAACCAAGTAGCCAATGAAAAACCTTCAACAAAAAAGTCGATGTTATCCTTGATGGATGCACTGCAGATGGTCATTGGCATCTTTGCTTCTTTACAGGCATCTAAAAAGGCTTCTAATCCATCCACAAGGTGGAAACTCTCTTTTTCTTTTCGACAGATATCGCGATATAACGCTTCCTTGGCAAGGGATAATTCTTCCTTCTTTTCATCACTAAGATTAGCTTCTGGCATCAACATCTCAATGATGCGCTTATTTGTCTGTCCATGCATATGTGCCATTTCCTCATCGGTAATGGGCTTGTTTCGATAGTTTACGGAAAAATCATTCCATGCACGTTTATGCTTTACACCATCAAAAAACATGGTGCCATTAAAATCAAATAAAATTCCTTTTATCATACGTATCCTTCTTTCTTAAAACTCTATCAATACGATATCATAATCCGACGGATTCGACATCAATTTCTTGAATTTTTGTAAATAAGTTCTATAATAATAAAAATTAAAGAGGTGATTGTATGTTACAGGAAGAAGTATTTTTTGATTTATCACTATTATCCTATTTTACCTATGATCATGTTCATGCAAGCGTAGCGGATATGATTAAAGATATCTTGCAGGATGAACAATTACAAGAGGATTTTAAAGAATTGGATTATTTTCAAATGAACATGGAATTAGTAAAAACCATGGATCAATCGTTTTATGAAGATATGTATATCAAAGAGTATTATGATGATAACGCAAAGAGTGGAATTGTGTACTATGTGTTTGAATATCACAATGAATTGATCTATGCCTTTCGTGGAAGTGAACCCTATGATGACATTCGTCATGAAACAGGGTGGCAGGATTGGCAGGATAACTTTCAAATGTTTCTTCAGGAGCCAACCTATCAACAAATTCTAACACTGCATTTACTACAGACCCATCCTTGTAAGCAACCATTTTATTTAACGGGTCATTCAAAGGGAGGAAATCTAGCCTTATATTGTGCTCTAACGATGAATGCGACCTTATTAAATCAGTTGCAGGCTGTGGTATCCTTTAATGCACCAGGAATCACAAAAGATAGCTATGCACTATATCAGGATCGCATCACAGATCCAGCATTTCGTAAAAAAGTTGTGATCTTTGAAAATGAGAATGATTGTGTATCCTCCTTCTTTGAACATATCAAGGAGCCCTATTATATTCGTTCCACCTTATCCTGTAACAACCTTTTAGAGTTGTATCATAATCATAACTTATACGGGATGAGTGAATTTCGACATAATAACTATATCTTCACGGATAAGAAAACGGCGGTGCCAATGGCGGTATACTACTTTGTGAATGACTTCTTTGTGAATTTAAAACAAGAGCGATTAGAAGGATTTATTCACTACATGGATGATTATTTTAAAACCGATTTAAGCATGTTTGAATTGTATAAGGTATTGCTTTACCACATCAGTCAATATACAAGTTTATTTGAAGGAATCGACTATGAGGAAGTAAAGACGATTACCTTCCAAGATTTAATTGAACGAAGAAAAAGCAAATTGTTTATGGATAAGGTAAAGGCAATCAATCCTAAGGAAACAATTCGTAAGGTATCTGAGGTCATTGATCAAAAGCATGAAGAGCTTAAAAATGAACTCGATATCAATAAGATTACCGAAGGGTTTATCAACAACTATGAATTGCTTGTGAATAAGACAACGCAAAATATTCAAGAGGCCATTGCCCAAAACAACGCCTTCATCGTGAATACCATGCAGGCCATTCGTTCACGAACAAGAGATAAAGCCGATGAGAATTCGGATGCTAAAGAGGGTCCTATAAGTGCTAAGGAAGACAGTGAAGAGGTCAAAACAGACGAAAACTTGCAAACATTATAAAAGTATTGTATTCTAATAGTAGAGTATAAAAAGCGAGGGAACGTTATGCCTTTAAAACATGCGATATTAGGATTATTAAACTATGCAGATATGACAGGTTATGATATTGACCGTTATTTTAAGTCAAGCATTGCCTTTTTCTGGCATGTGCAGACATCACAAGTATATAAAGAATTGAACCAATTAACCGATAAAAACTGGTTGGATTCGGATGTGGTTTTTCAAAGTGATAAACCAAACAAAAAAGTTTTCCATATCACAGAAGAGGGAAAACTAGAACTTCATCGTTGGTTGGCAGATGCGGATTTAACCGATATTATGAAGTATAAGAATCCACTTTTGGTTAAAATCTTCTTCTCAAGTGAAGTGGATATTGACCAGACGATGCGATTGCTTCAAAAGTACATTGGGGAGTGTCAACAAATCATCGCAAAGATGAATGATGATTTAAATAAGATACCGGATTTTGAAGCACAGATTCACAAAGACAATGAGTCCTTTTATTGGAGTATGACCATGACATATGGTTTTATGTATTATCAAAATGAAATCAAATGGGCGAATTGGTGTATTGAAAAATTAAAAGAAAAAATATCTTAGTGTGCGTTTTTAATCCTTCTACTAATTTTTGACAGAAGAAAAAAACATGTTATAATACCCCTATATAATTTTGAAAATGTACAAGATAAGATAAAAGGAGAGAGAAACATGGAAGCAAAGAAATGGGAGAAACAACAGTATTTAGATACGATTACAGAAAAGAAATGGGAAGCACACAACAAACAGTGGTTATATATTGAACTACATGCAAAAGCATTCTTACAAGAATGTGAACCAGGGGTGAAAAACCAAAACGTTTGTTGTAAAGCAATGTTAGAATCAATGTTAGAAGGAGACTCTTTTATCGTTGAACCTAAAAACAAAAGCAAATGCGCAGGTACTTTAACAATTCGTTATTATGTTGATAACTTAAGTCCTGAAAGAAGAACTTACGCAGAAGCTGCAAAAGACGAAAAATAAAATAGGGAGCTATGGGATTCATAGCTTTCTTTTATAGAGGAGAGAAAGAACATGGAAAAAATTACGAGTTTTTGTGTCGATCATGACATTCTAGGAAAAGGGATGTATGTCTCTAGAATTGATGGAGATGTCATTACCTATGATTTACGTATGGTAGTACCAAATGCAGGTACCTATCTAGAAAATGCAGGCCTACATACCTTTGAACACTTATTCGCAACCTATGTAAGAAATAGTCAGTATAAAGATGATGTGGTATATGCAGGACCGATGGGTTGTCGTACTGGATTTTACTTTTTAGTACGTGATCGTGTAAGCAAACAAGAAGCCATTGATCTAATCAAAGAAACGATGCAATTTATCGCAAACTTTGAAGGTTTGATTCCAGGTGCTCAAGAGTCAAAAGAGTGTGGGAATTATTTAGACCATGATCTAGAAACGGCAAAACGCTATGGAAAAGACTACTATGAAGTCATCAAGGATTGGACAGTAGCGCAATTAGAATATCCTACTAAGTAAAAAAAGATATCCACGCGGATATCTTTTTCTATGTTATTTTTGATCAACCGCAAAGACGATGCCACCATCATTACGAGCCTGTTGATACAATTCCATAATCAATTGCGAATAGTCTAATTTCTTGTAACAAGCATCATAGTCTTGATTCTGATAGATCTTTGCGAACTCTTTTACTTCGTAGTATAAGGCAATGTCGTTTTGTGGAAGGCTAAGATCTTCTTCCTCACCCTTGCCCATGTAGCGTTTAATCGTTTTACAACGGCTTGTTTCGGAGTCTAAGAATAGATAGCCAAGTTCTCCTTGAATTTGGGCAAGACAATGACTTCTAGAATCCTTGCATCCAACACAGATTGCTTGGAATCCGTCGTATTCTAATAATAGGGTACCACTCGTGTCGATGCCACGTTGAATGGTTGGATAGTAGTGGATGGCATTGGGTCTACCGAATAAGCCAACTGTAAAGTGAAGGTTATAAATGTTGATGTCGGCTAGGGCACCACCAGAGAATGCAGGATTGAATACATTTGGTGTTTCCTTCGCTAAGAATTTATCATAACGACTTGAATATTGAGAGAAGTTGCATTGGACCATGCGAATAGGTCCAAGTTTTTTTACTTCTTCCTTAATGATTTGATAATTTGGCATATGGGATGTCACAATGGCTTCAAATAAGAAGCGTTTGTGTTTGATCGCATAGTCCTTTAAGTCCATGAATTCCTCTAGTGTAGAAGTGAATGGTTTTTCACAGATGACATGCAAGCCATGTTCCATGGCTTTCTTTGCATAGGTGTAATGTAGGCTGTTTGGAGATGCGATATAAACGGTATTGATGCGTTTGTCTTTAAACATTTCCTCTACATCTTCATAAATGGTATCAATGTGATATTTGTCGGCTAGCGCTTGTGCATGTTCCTTTTTTCTTGTATACATGGCAACGCAGGTAATGTTTTCATTTTGGGAAACGGCATCTAAAAACCAATCGACGATAAAGCCCGTTCCAATGGTCGCTACTTTCATAAAAATAATCCTCCTAGATTGTAAACATATCTATTCTTATTATACAATAGAATCACAGGAATAAGGAGAAGCAAAGATGAAAACTTTAGAAGTAGTATGTGGCATCATCCGCGATGATAAAGGGTATTTAATCGCACGAAGAAAAAGTAAGGTGCATAATGATATCTGGGAGTTTCCAGGTGGCAAGGTAGAAGCAAATGAGACACAAGAAGAAGCAATCATACGCGAACTGAAAGAAGAATTAAATTTAACCTGCAAGGTAGAAAGCTATTTGACAAGCATCGTTGATCAACGAAGTGATCTTTGCATTCATGTACATGCCTATATTTGTGAAAAAGTATCTGGTACCTTGCAGAATCATGCACATCATGAAATTCGATTTGTATCCTTAGAGGAATTATATACCTATGCATTTGAACCCTGCGATCGAGCCATCATGGATGCTTTAAAGGTGTATGAACAAACGCATGGAAACGATTGAAGCCATATAAAAAATTCGCATTCAAAGGAAAAATATGGTAAACTTATACATAGAAAATACGAGTGGGAGATGAAACCTATGAAATCTTCAGAATTAGATGTTTTAGAGATTATTTCGTCCGTTGGACAAGCTAGAAGTTATTATCTAGAGGCCATTCAAGAAGCAAAAAGTAAAGATTACGAAACTTGTAATGAGTGCATTCGTAAGGGGAATGAAGCGTATGCAAAGGGGCATCGCATTCATCAGGCATTGATCCAAGCAGAAGCAGGAGGACAACACATCGATTTAGATATCCTTCTTACACATGCACAAGATCAGATGATGTCAGCAGAAGGATTTAAAATTTTATGTGATGAATTTGTCGATTTGTATCGTCGTGTAGATGAAATCGAAAAGAAATTAAAGGAATCCTAAGAGAACAGGCAAGGACCTGTTTTTTTTATTATACACTTGAAAGAAAATGGTAAGAAAATACAGTGATTGTAAGGTTTGAATAAAAACATTTTATGTTATAATAGGGCAAGGGTATGGAAAGCAAGAAATTATTAGGAAGAGTGATAAAAAACATATTTTTTTTATCCCTTGTTTTTTCATAAATAAAGAGAGGTGGATAGCACGCATGTTTATATTTATTAAAAATTTGCCCAAGCATTTAAAAGGGGCATTCAAGAATTTAGCTAGACACTTGACGATGACATTATCTTGTACAACAGAAGTGATGACAACCTTGTTTTTATTATCCGTTGCGATGTTGTTAGCGGCGAATATGAATGCATTCACAAAGAGTATTGAGGGGCATTTAAAGATACACGCTGCCTTGGATACAATTGTTCAAGGAGAACAGATTAAACAGATTCATCAGCAGATTGAGAAGAATGAAAAAGTGAAGAGTGTAACATTTTCTAGTAAAGAAGATGAATTAAATTTATTGATTGACGAGAGTGGTTCAATCTTTGAACGTTATCGTGACCACAATCCTATGCCAAATGTTTTTATTATTGAAGTGAAACAAGCAGCGGACATTCCTGCTTTAACAAAAGAGTTGAATCAGATGGATGGAATCGAAAAGGCACAGTATGGAGGAGACAGCATTCGTGAATTGTTGACCTTGTTCAAATATTTACGTATTGCGATCATCGGATTTGTGATGGCCTTAAGCGTCTTATCTGTTTTCTTAATTATGACAACGATTAAATTGACAATCTCTATGCGTAAACAAGAGATTGCGATTATGCGTAATGTTGGTGCGGATAACTGGTACATTAAGATGCCATTTATCTTTGAAGGTATGTATATTGGAATCTTTTCTGCGATTCTTCCCATTGCCGCAACGATTGTGATCTATACATTGTTGTTTGATCATCTACATGGTCATTTCTTTACAACGATGTTTGCCTTGATTGAACCGAGTCAAATCGTATATCAAGTGAGCGCAGTTTTGTTGATTAGTGGAATGAGCGTGGGAATTGTGAGTAGTTTACTTGCGACAACAAGATATATGAGGTGGAAACGATGAAAAAGAAAAAACGGATACTGGTTGCCGGTATGCTTGCTTTGACCTTGGCAATTACCAGTGCCGATACTCAATATATCTTTGCGAATGAGTTTGCAGGGAAGGAAGAGTATTGGTTAAATAAATGTAGTGTAGCACAAGCAAATACACAGGAAGCACAAAAGTGTGCGGAGTTTAAAAGTTATTATCAAACGGTAAGCAATGATTTGGAAAGTGAAATCGGCAGTCTACAAAATCAGGTTGCTAAGATTCAAAATAATATGGAAGAAGTGCAAGCTGGGATGAAACAGATTGAAGATGCCATCAAAAAGCTAGATAACAACATCCGTATTAATAAAGAGAACATTGAAACCATCAAGGCAGAGATGATTGTCATTGATGGACGAATTGTCGAAATTCAAAAAAGCATTACGATGCGAAATGCATTGATCATGGATCGTATGCAGAATGAACAAGTGAATATGGGTACAAACATGAAGATTGAAATCATCATGGGTGCAACCGACTTAGTGGATTTAATCCGTAAGATTGATGGATTACAAAGAATTACCGAAAGTGATCAAAAAGAAATTCAAAAATTAACGGATGATCAGAAGGAATTAGAATTCCAAAAAGATGAACAAGCTCGATTAAAAGAAGAAATCGAAGCGAAAAATAAAGAAATTGAAAAGAATAAGCGTGATGCAGAAGAAATCAAAAAAGAAAAGAAACGCTTGTTATCGGTTTATCGTCAACAAGAAGCGGAATTAAATGAGAAGATGCGTAGCATGCAGACGGATATGTCTAGCATTCAAAATAACATTATCAATATCAATACCTCAGTTTTAAGACCACAGAAACCATCCAAACCAGGTGGTGGCTCTGGTGGACAGGCAGGAGGAAATGATGATTATGTTCCAGATTTTGAGAGTGGTTCGATGATCTTGCCTGTTCGCGGTGGACAAAAAACAGCAGGAACTTGGTATTATCCAGGCGGTGGTGTGCATTTAGGATTAGACTATGGTGCACCGATTGGAACACCTGTAGTTGCACCATCGGATGGTATTGTCTTATTCGCAAGCAATGCATATGATACAACGAATGGTTTCTTAGGAAACTGGATTGGATTCCCTGCAGGTGCTGGAAACAGCATTCACTTCTTAACACAGGTGGATGGAATTACATATGCTATTAGCTTCTTCCATTTAGCGAAGGAAGGTTTTATGGCATCTCCTGGAGCTAGCTTTAAACAAGGAGAAGTATTGGCTCATGTCGGAAATAGTGGAAATACCTCAGGACCACACTGCCATATGGAAGTCATCAATCTAGGAAAGATGAGTCTAGAGACTGCCATTTCAAAATTCCAATCAACCGCAGACTTTGCTTGGGGAACTGGATGGGGTGATAGTGCCCTATCAAGAACTTGTAGTGTAAGCGGTGCTCCATGTCGTGAAAGACCGGAAACGATGTTTCATTAAAAGGAGCGAAGAAGTATGATCGTATTAAAAGATGTATCAAAAGTATATAAAAATAATGTTTTTGCGTTAAGTCGAATTAACATGACAATTGAAGATGGAGAATTTGTTTATATCATCGGTGCAACGGGTTCTGGAAAATCCACACTGATTAAATTATTAGATGGTGAAGAGATTCCAACCGCAGGTACGGTGATGGTGGAAAATATCGATGTTGGAAAATTGAAGCATTCAAAGATTCCGAAGTATCGTCGAAATATTGGCGTGATCTTCCAAGATTTCCGATTATTACCAACATTAACCGTTTATGAAAATATCGCGTTTGCTTTAGATGTCATTGATATGAAAAAAGCCGATATTAAAAAGCGTGTCAAAGAAGTATTAGAGTTGGTTTCCTTAAAAGATAAAGCGGATGCCTTACCAGAAGAGTTATCCGGTGGTCAACAACAGCGTGCAACCATTGGACGTGCGATTGCGAATCATCCAAAAGTATTGATCGCCGATGAACCAACAGGAAATCTAGATCCTGCGATGTCGGATGAAATCATGGAATTATTAGAACATATCAATGAAGTAGAACATACGACCATTTTGATGGTGACGCATGATTCTACCATTGTAAATAAGCATAAGAAACGTACGATTCGTCTAGAAGAAGGATATATCGTCGCAGATATGGAGAAAGGGGGCTATATTAAGCGTGATTAATTTTATTAAAGCTTTACCAAGGCTTGTAAAAACAGCTTTCTATAGTATCTTTCGAAATTTTACAATGTCCTTGACAGCGGCAAGTTTAATTACTATTACGATGCTTGTCTTCGCGCTATTTTTTACAAGCATGTCGAATGTGGCAATGTTCATGGATTCCGTTGAACAAAATTTACACATTCACGTTGTCTTAAATGAAGCTGTTACCGAAGAGGAAGCCCACAAGGTAGAAGCAGAATTAAAAGCCATACCAAATGTAAAGAGTGTGTCGTTTTCATCCAAAGAAGAAGAATTAGAATTGATGATCCAAGAAAAGGGAGAAGCTTTCGCAATGTACAAAGGAGAGAAAAATCCTCTAAGTCATGCCTTCTTTGTGACGGTAAAAGATAGTAAACAAATGAAGCAGACAACGGCTAAAATTGAAACATTACCATCGGTTCGAGATGCACAATATGGTGGAACAAGCGTTACCGATTTAATTCGTGTATTGGATACAACGAAAAAAGCGGGTATCGTTCTATTGGCAATATTAAGCTTTATCGCGATTTTCTTAATCACAAACACGATTAAGATCACCATTCATGCAAGAGCGAAAGAAATTGCGATTATGCGTAATGTAGGAGCGATGAACTGGTACATCCAGATTCCATTCATGTTTGAAGGAATGTTCATCGGTTTATTAGGAAGCATTGTTCCATGTATCTGTAGTTATATTGGCTACTCCTATGTTATCAAACAACTTGGTAATGGTGTGATTCAATTATTGCCATTGTACCCATTCATCTTCGAGGTTTGTGGCGTGATTATTGGATCCGCTATGCTCGTTGGTATGATTGGAAGTTTTATTGCGACAAAGCGCTACTTGAAATTAAAACGTTAAGATTGAAAAATCTTAGCGTTTTTTATGAAATACGAAGAAAAGAGATAGAATGGTTGAGAATGCGATATGTTTATGATAGAATGCACTTATGACAAGGAGATTATAAATGAAGAAAAAAGCTTTATTTTTTGATTATGATGGAACATTAATTTCAAATGAAACACATACGATTCCCAAAAGTGCAAGAAAACTATTGGCTCGTTTAAAAGAAGAGGGCTATCTTCTATTTTTAAATACAGGCCGTACAAAGGCAATTCTAGATCCTGTGATACATGAGTTAGACTTTGATGGTATGATTTTAGGTTGTGGTAGTTATATTGAGTACCAAGGTAAGGTATTGTATAGCGTTGATGTTGATCAAGAACTTCATGATTCGGTGATTGAAAAAGTCAATGCCTGTGATGTGGATGCATTCTTTGAAGGAAGCGAAGCCTTATATATGACACATGGAATTCGCTCACCAAGATTGTTGCGTTTATTAGAACGCTATCATGATGATCATATGGTCATGAAATCCGTGGATGATTTAGAAGATGATTTTGTAAAGATGTTCGTCAGCTATCAAGACAAAGACAAAATTGAAGAATTTAAGGCATTCATCACGCAGTATTTTGATTATATCGATCGTGGACAGGATTGTGTGGAATTGATTTTAAAAGGACATTCAAAAGCAACAGGAATTCAATTTATCACCGATAAATTACATATCGACTTAGAAAATTGTTATGTATTTGGTGATAGTAACAATGATGTGGCGATGTTTGATTATGTCGAAAATAGCGCATTGCTTGGAAATGATACAGGGCCTTTGAAAGATAAGGTTAAATATATATGCAGTGATGTTGATCATGATGGATTGATGGAAGCTGTAAATGCATTTCAACTATTCTAAAACTGGACTTGTCCAGTTTTTTTACATTGTAAAAGAAATTAAAATAAAGTAAAATAGATAATGGAAAACCTTGTATGAAAGCAAACAGATCGAATTCTACAAAAACAATGTTTGATGGACATCGGGTCTCTTGTATACAATACAGTGAAAATGAAATCTGCATTTTCCTGTTTGATAACAACAGAAAGGAAGAAAAAAATGAAAGTATTAGTAATTGGTAAAGGTGGAAGAGAGCACGCGTTAGCGTATGCTGCTTATCAAAGTAAACGTGTAGATCAAGTATTCGCAGCTCCTGGAAATCCAGGTATGGCAAAATTTGCGACACTTGTAAATGTGAGTGATAGTGATGTTGAAGGATTGGTTGCCTTTGCGAAAGAAGAAGCAATCGATTTAACAATCGTAGGACCAGAAGCAACCTTATCACTAGGTGTTGTCGATGCTTTCCAAAAAGAAGGATTGAAAATCTTTGGACCTACAAAAGATGCAACACAAGTAGAATCTAGTAAAGATTTTGCGAAAAAAATCATGGTGAAATACAATGTGCCAACTGCTGCTTATGAAACATTTGATAACGCTGCAGATGCAAAAGCATATATCGAAGCACAAGGGGCACCAATCGTTATTAAAGAAGATGGTTTAAAAGCTGGAAAAGGTGTAACGGTTGCCCAAACATTAGAAGAAGCAATCGAAGCCGTAGACATTGCTTTTAGCATTCCTGGAAATAAAGTTGTCATCGAAGAATGCTTAGTGGGATTTGAATTCTCATTGATCTGTTTTGTATGCGACGATGTTGTTATCCCAATGCAGGTAGCACAGGATCATAAATGTGTATACGATGGAGATAAAGGACCAAATACAGGTGGTATGGGATGTTACTCTCCAGTTAAGAAAATCACTCCTGAAATCATTTCAGAAGCAATGGAAACAGTCATGGTACCAATGGCAAAAGCAATGATGGCCGAAGGACATCCATTTACAGGATTCTTATATGGTGGATTGATGTTAACTGAAAAAGGAATTAAAACAATCGAATTCAACGCTCGTTTCGGAGACCCAGAAGCAGAAGTTATCTTACCTCGCTTAAAGAGCGATTTTGTAGATGTAATTGAATCTGTTATGGATCATAAACCAATGGACTTAGAATGGGATAGCCGTGTTACACTTGGTGTTGTTTTGGCAAGTGAAGGATATCCTGCATCAAGCACAAAGGGTGCAGTCATCGAAGGATGCGATGATGTAGATGGATTTGTTTATCACATGGGTACTGCATTAGAAGATGGAAACTTAGTGACAGCTGGTGGACGTGTATTGATCGCGGTTGCACAAAAAGATACATTAGAAGAAGCTTATGCAGCAGCTTATGCAGATGTAGAAAAAATCAAATGCGATAAATTATTCCATAGAACTGACATTGGAAAGAAAGATATGTAAGGTATAGAGGAGGAAGTACGATGTACAAAACGGACTTGGAAATTGCACAAGAATGCAAATTAGAACATATTCGCGACGTTGCTAGTAAAATTGGAGTTGAAGAAAGCGACTTAGAACTTTACGGTAACTACAAAGCTAAAATCTCTTTGGATTTATTACATAAAAATGAAACAAAAGAAGATGGAAAATTAATCTTAGTAACTGCCATCAACCCTACAAAAGCAGGAGAAGGAAAATCAACAACAACGGTTGGTTTAGGAGATGCGTTAAATCGTATTGGGAAAAAGACTATGATCGCCTTACGTGAGCCATCTTTAGGACCTGTTTTCGGATTAAAAGGTGGAGCTGCTGGTGGTGGATATGCACAGGTTGTTCCAATGGAAGACATCAACCTTCACTTCACAGGTGATATGCATGCGATCACAACAGCAAACAATTTAATCAGCGCATGCTTAGACAATCATTTACATCAAGGAAATGAACTGGATATCGATCTTGACCACATCACTTGGAAACGTTGTTTAGATATGAATGATCGTACATTACGTAACATCAACATCGGACAAGGTGTCAAAGCAAATGGTGTAGAACGTCATGATGGATTCTATATTACAGTAGCATCTGAAGTAATGGCAGTCTTATGTTTATCTAGCTCTTTAATGGATTTAAAAGAACGTTTAGGAAACATGTTAATTGCATATAATACAAAAAATGAACCGATCTATGTAAAAGACTTAGGTATTCAAGGTGCCTTAGCAATGGTATTAAAAGATGCCATCAAACCAAACATGGTACAAACATTAGAACACAATCCAGTGTTGATCCATGGTGGACCATTCGCAAATATCGCACATGGATGTAACTCTTTACTAGCAACTAAAACTTGCTTGAAATTAGCAGATTATACAATCACGGAAGCAGGATTTGGAGCTGACTTAGGAGCTGAAAAATTCTTAGATATCAAATGTCGCTTTGGTGGTTTAAAACCAAATGCAGTTGTAATTGTTGCGACAATTCGTGCTTTAAAACAACATGGAAATGTTGCTTACGAAGACTTAAAAGAAGAAAATGTAGAAGCATTGCTTGCTGGATGTGAAAACTTAGCAAAACACATCGATACAGTAAAACAATTTGGACTTCCATATATCGTTGCCATCAATGAATTCGCAACCGATACAGAAAACGAAGTAAAAGCATTAGAAAACTGGTGCCAAGAAAATGGACACCCTATGTCATTATCTCAAGTATGGGCAAAAGGTGGAGAAGGTGCCATCGATTTAGCGAACCAAGTTGTTGCCTTATGTGATCAAGAAAACAACTACGCTCCATTGTATGATGTAGAAGATTCAATCGAAGATAAAATCAATGCGATCGCAACAAAAGTATATGGTGCAGATGGTGTTGACTTTACAGATGAAGCAAAAGAACAAATCGCTTTATACAATCAATTAGGATGGAACAAAATGCCAATCTGTATGGCTAAAACACAGATGTCATTAACAGATGATGGAAAAATCTTTGGTGCTCCAAAAGGATTCCGCATTACTGTTCGTCAATTAAACCCATCTTTAGGTGCAGGATTTATCGTTGCCTTAACTGGTAAGGTATTGATTATGCCAGGTTTACCAGTTCGCCCTGCTGCGATGAATATGGACATCGATGAAGATGGACATATCGTTGGATTATTCTAATCGAAGCATAAGAAAACGTACTCGTTGTTGAGTACGTTTTTTTTAATGGCAAAAGAAAAACAGCATTGCTGCTGTTTAACGGTGATATAATTTTTTTGTTTGATACTTATCTTCGCAAGTTAAGTTTACTTTTAATTTGCGGAATGTGTTGGCATCGACTTGTGAAAGGATAACGGTACTGTGTGCTTCACAGTCTTTTAATTTATCCAATTGTTGCATCGCTAAATGTGATACCGGATTGATGGTTGCGCTAATCGCAAGAGCAATTAAAATTTCATCGGTATGTAATCTTGGATTATGATTTCCAAGAGCGCCAACTTTTAATTTTTGAATTGGTTCAATGATCGTTGGTGAAATCAAAGGAATTTCATCATTGATGTGACCTAATTTTTTCAATGCGTTTAATAAGGCAGCAGAGCTTGCACCTAATAGGGAAGTTGTCTTACCTGTAACAATGGTATGATCTGGTAATTCAATCGCAACAGCAGGAGCGTTGGTTTCTAATGCCTTATCTCTAGCTGGTTGTACACAAGCACGATCTTCTGCGTGAATGCCTGCTTGTGACATGATAATTTCAATTTTAGAAATAGTGTCTTCGGTTGTATGACCCTGTTTGAAGTCAACCTTTGCTTTATAATAACGACGGATGATTTCGCGTCTACTTGCTTCTCTTGCGGCTTCATCATCACAGATGCAGTAGCCAACCATGTTTACACCCATATCGGTCGGTGATTTGTAAGGACTCTTACCAGAAATCTTTTCAAACATCGCATTTAAGACTGGGAAGATTTCTACATCACGGTTGTAGTTTACGGTTGTTTCACCATAAGCTTCTAAATGGAAAGGGTCAATCATGTTAATGTCATTTAAATCCGCAGTTGCTGCTTCATAAGCTAAGTTAACTGGGTGTTTTAAAGGTAGGTTCCAAATAGGGAAGGTTTCAAATTTTGCATATCCAGCTTTGATGCCACGTTTGTGTTCGTGGTATAACTGTGATAAGCAAGTTGCCATCTTTCCTGAACCAGGACCTGGAGCAGTTAAGACAATCAATGGTTTTGTGGTTTCGATGTATTCATTACGACCATATCCTTCATCGGATACAATCAATGGAATATTGTTTGGATAACCAGCAATAGAATAGTGTAGGTAAACACGAATACCTAAGTTTTCAAGATGTGTTTTAAAGGTATTTGCGGATTCTTGATTTGCATAACGGGTGATCACGACACTGCCAACATAAAGGCCAGTACCACGGAAAGCGTCGATTAGGCGAAGAACTTCGACATCGTATGGGATTCCCATATCGCTGCGAATTTTATTTTTTTCAATATCGTTTGCACCAACGGCAATAACGATTTCGATTTTATCTTTTAATTGAAGCAACATCTTTAATTTACTATCTGGTTGAAAACCAGGAAGAACACGTGCTGCATGGTGGTCGTCAAATAATTTTCCACCTAGTTCAAGGTATAATTTATTGTCAAATTTAGAAATTCTTTCTAAAATGTGTTTCGATTGAAGTTGTAAATATTTATCATTGTCAAACGCAATGGTACTCATAAGATCACTCTCCCTTTCTGAATAATTACCATTTGTAATTATACCAAAATAATGGTGCATTTACTAATTAAAATACAAATAATTAAGAAAATAAAAAGAGGAAAAATAAGAGTTTTGAAAGAAAATTGGAAGAATTAGAAATAATTAAATAAAAATGCGGTAGAAAAACAAGATTTTAAACATTTTCTCATAGCTATAACGGGTAAAATGATTTATAATAAGATTGCGATTTTACACATAACTATCATATTCGATAGAGTACAAAATAAACTAGTAATGCTTAAAGGAGAACAACTATGGAAGAAGTAATTAAAATAGAAGGTGGCCATCCATTAAACGGGACGGTTCGAATTAGCGGTTCAAAAAATGCAACCGTTGCGCTCATACCAGCTGCGATTTTAGCAAATGGTCCAGTTACGATTTGTGGAGTTCCAAGCATCTCAGATGTAGATTCTTTATCTGTACTTCTTCGTGACTTAGGGGTTATGGTCGATATTCGTTCTTTTGATAGTATCGTTATCGATCCAACCGAAATGGTGAATAAACCATTGGTTCATGATGCAGTCAATAAATTGCGTGCTTCTTATTATTTCATGGGAGCACTATTAGGGAAATATGGACATGTTGAGATTCGTATGCCAGGGGGATGCTACTTAGGACCTCGTCCAATCGATTTACACTTAAAGGGATTTGAATTGTTAGGGGCAAACATTAAATACGATCATGGATCTTATATTTTAGATGCACCTGAATTAACGGGTACAAAGATCTTCTTAGATATCGCAAGTGTAGGAGCTACCATCAATATTATGATGGCTGCTGTTCATGCGAAAGGAAGAACAACGATTGAAAATGCTGCGAAGGAACCAGAAATTATCGATGTTGCGACCTTGTTAAATAAAATGGGAGCAAAGATTCGTGGAGCTGGTACAAACGTGATTACCATTGATGGGGTAGATGCGTTGAGCGGATGTTTCCATGAAATTATCCCTGACCGTATTGAAGCTGCAACCTATATTGTGATGGCAGCTGCAGCCGCAGAAGAAGTGACGGTAGAAAATATTATTCCTCATCACTTGGAATCTTTATTAAGTAAGTTAGATGAAATTGGAGTACCAATGGAAGTTGGTATTGATCATATCAAAATCAAAGGATGCGTAAATGATTTAAAAGCAACCGATATTAAAACATTGCCTTATCCTGGTTTTGCGACGGATATTCAACAACCATTAACGGCTTTATTAACACAGTCTCATGGACAATCCATCGTAACTGAAACGATTTATACGGAACGTTTCAAACATTGTTACGAATTAAATAAGATGGGTGCAAACATCCACGTGATGACACCAAGTTCGTTCATCAATGGACCAACACCATTATCTGGTGCTGAAGTATATGCAACCGATTTACGTTGTGGTGCTTGTTTAGTAGTTGCAGGCTTGATTGCCGATGGTGTTACAACCATCCGTAATATCTACCACATTGAACGTGGTTATGAACACATCGATGAAAAATTAACGGCTCTTGGAGCTAAGATTTGGAGAGAAACAATCGAATAAGAAAAAACAAGAGAAATCTTGTTTTTTTTTATGCTTTTTTGAATGGTGAAAAACAAAAATAGAGTATAATGAACATAGAGAAAAAATGTAGAGATGGGAGGTGGATGGCATGCTACGTGTCGCTATTTTAGAGACGGAAGAAATCGCAAAAAATATAATCTTTACATTAGGAGAAGTGTTCAAGGATCAAGATTGGACCTTTCATTACTTTACAAAATTATCAGAATTAGCCAAGGCACAAGCACAGCGAGAATATCATTTGATCATCATGCAAGAAAAGTTTGATACCGAACGTATCGCAAGTGTCTTCATTCATCCGTATCCTGAACGGGTCATCGTCTTTACGACAAACAATCGCAAACAAGAACATGCACCATACCATCGCATTGTTTATATCGATAAAAAGAATTTAAAACAAGAGCTGATGGATTTAGGTCCGATTATGAAGCTGCAACTCTTAAATGAAGAAGAGTATTTATTCTCCTATAATCATGTGAATGTTCCATTGAAGATTCGAGATATCTACTATATTGAAAAGGATAATAAAAATTTGATCTATCACACTAAACGTGGAGAATTCAGTGAACGTAAAAATATCAAGGATGCGGAGAAGATCTTTGAGAAGCATCGTTTCTTACGTATTCATTCTAGTTTTCTAGTAAACTTACAATATATCTCAAAGATAGAAACGGATACGGTTTATCTAGGTGATATCGCCCTTCCATTTGCACGTTTACGACGCCAAGAAGTCATTGATAAAATACGTTTCTATACAAAAAATGAAGCGTAAAACCAAATATTCCAAATGTCTACCAAATATTCCAAAACGGTTTACAGAATACCAATCAAAGCTATAATCCCGTTTTCGACAGTTTGTAAATTTTAAAATAGCCTACAACCCCTTAAA
>SAMEA104404106__coassemble_1158_pt1 | contig 21361 bp, 9 predicted proteins | sample SAMEA104404106__metabat2_high_PE_075 | metagenome-assembled genome bin SAMEA104404106 (sample SAMEA104404106) | Balaenoptera acutorostrata
TGTCAGGATGTAATAATCAGTCTCCCATAACAGCTGTTAATAACTTTGCAATTTAACAGGAATTATTCACATACTTTATCATGTAGTGTGAATTCTTATATTAATGCTTTAAGCTGCTCAAAGCATTTTTTCTTTTCGTTTTCATCAAGCAATGTGAAATAATGTAGTACATCTTCAATCTTACCTTCACTCAGAATTTCATCAGCTTCTTTATCTAAAGCCTTAATTTTAGTTAACGCACTCTCAGATAAATATTCTGGAAGATATTCAATATGTTTTTTCCATCTATAAACATCTGATCTGGATTTATCACCTAATGTAAGATTTAGTGCAACCCAATCTTCTTCAAGATGATCAAATTTCTTTTCAACCTCTCCGATTATCTGTTCTAGAATTGATATAACATCAAAGTCTAATTCAGATTCTTCATATTTACGAATTAGTATGTCTGCATTACTCTTAAATACTTCTCTGGACTGAGTAGCTGTTCTAAGTCCTTCAATATCAGAATAAACTTCTTTTAATGCTGCCTCAAGTGATATGAATTCATCCATATCGTTCTGTTCAATACCTTTCTGCAAAACTAAATGAATTTTTCTTATAAGTTTATCAATATCTTCGGCACTATTTACATCAAACAAGTCATCCCAGATACTTGACATAGTGTTAAAGATATCCTCTTTAAGATTTAGAATCTCTTCAACACGTGCATCAAGCTGTTTCTTAAACTTATTATAGTCTGCACCTAAAGATAAGCAGTATTTAGCAAGACTATGTTGCAATGCTTGTCCATACTTGTGGTTTGAGCACAATGTCGTATATGATGTGTACTGGTCAATTCTACTATCATTAATAAAGTTATCAAGATTAGCTCTTAATTCCTGTCTTGAACGAATTTCTTCAATATTAGAAAGTTCTTCTTCGCGTCTTGTTCTCACTAATTCCGCATAGTCGAAGAAATCTAGTTCTTTGAGCATACCTTCAACCTTTTTATTATGATTTTTAAAAGTGTTTATACCTTCAACAGATTTACATATCATTTTTGACAAGTATGGTTTAATACCTAATTGTACTGCTTTAGTCAGTGAATCTTTTAATCCAATAATAGTATCTTTCGAATCCGAATCAAATTCATAATTATTACCCTGGAAAATATAATCAAGAGGAAATTCATTTAACTTTTTCAGTCCTTTAAGAGCAGGATACATATCGTTATTATCAAGTGATGTTTCTAATTTCCCCTTTATTTCATCTACGTAATCCTCAAATTCATTAAAAGCCTTTTTACCTATATCCAGTTTCTGCTTAGCTAAGAAATAATTAGTTTGAAGTTCTTCAGGAATATCATTCTCCTGAATCATCTTTTCCATTAATCTATCATATTCATATACATTGTTAATATTCGTATTTTTAGCAATTGAATCGAAAAGTTTAATATATTTACTATTTATTTCACCTGTATCAACTACAACAAATTCGGATTTTCTTAACAGATCAAGGTCTATTTTTTTATCTTTGATTATAACTAAATCTTTCCAGCTATTAAGTGTTATTGTCTGTCCATCATAATCTATTCTTAGACAATAGCTCATATTGCCACATATAACCGCAATTAAAAGTGTAATAATCTCTTCACTTAAACCATATGGTGGATATAAATATTTACGAAATACATCACTAATATTCAATTTTCCATTTGTTGTAATTTCTGTTGTTATTTCATTATAGATTTCTCTTGTATTTTTTTCTTCTGGTGGAATAAGATTATAATTACTATCAATGCACTTCCATGAAGTAGCGGCTGTAGTCATAAGCACAGCTTCTATTCTGTTTCTAATTTCACTGCTGAAGTTGTGAATGTTATTTTCATTAACAGTATTAGAAATAAGCATTTTAGTAATAGTGCAATAATATCCCCCTGCCTTAGGGCTTAACTTCTTTTTATTAGTTAAGAATGCATCGAACCAGAATGGAATTGATTTGGGATATAAATCCTCAAATATATTGGTTAGGTATACAGGAAGCCTTATGCTAATTGACTCAATACCTTCAGAAGTTACGCATAAACGTTCTTTTTTCAGTATTTTAAAGTAGTCAGTTAGATTTTTCTCTGCCTGCTCAAATGCATCAATATAGTGTCTCTCATATTTCTTTCTGTTTAAATCATCAAGTTCTTTGAGAACGTAATATTCTTTTAATGTATCATATAATCTATTTTCATCATCATTAAGAAGCATAAGTACAATTGGCATATCCTTTATTTCGCATGCTGTATTTTTGATACGCTCGATATCTTCCGCTTCAGTATCTCTATTAGCATATAACCATATTATTGTACCTTTACTTGCTTCTGATGATGTAGCATTATGCCAATCGTTAATATATTTCTTTAGAGTGAATTCACTAAAACTTTCTATTGGATATAAATCCTGTGAGAATGTCCATTCATTAGTCTGTATCTTATGGTTTCTTCCATAATTAGTTTCAATTGGGTCGATTGCGTCAGCGATTTCTTTAATCTGATATTCGCAAAGAACTTCCTTTGAAATTACTGTATTAGCCATAATACGTTTCTTAAGAATTTTGAAGTCCTGCGCTCCATTTGATTCTTCTAAGAAATCAAAGCATCCCGCATGTTCATCAAATCCAATAACAGCATACTCGTTTTCAAGCCAGTTTAATTCTTCTTCAATCTCACTGATTGTAAAACCACTGCATAACGCTAGTGCTTTCTTTACATCTTCATAATCACTGGTTCTAAATCTAAGAACCCTTAAAATCAAATTAGAACGTAAAACAGTTAAAGATTTTTCAGACAGCTTATCTCTGAAATTCTTTAATATGTTGTCATATTTAATGCACTGCTGTGATGGTTGCTTACCCTCCTGCTCTGCTGCAAGCATTTCAGTATATAAGTCACCCTTCATCAGTGTTTCTGGCATTATCATAAATCCGCCGTTTGAAACGTCAACATCACCGGAAGCTTCAATATACTGACTGATTAATGTTAATGAAGATCTGTTCTGTAAATAATCTGAAAGCTGAGTAAGCATAAATGTTGCTAATGGATGTAAAGGATATATTCCTTCAACAATTACATTTCTAAACTGTCTATACTCTTTCCATAATCCTTTAGTTACCAACCAGCGGTTTAAATCATCAAAGATATTTTTCCATGCATCTTCATTTTGAGACTGCCATTTAACAACTTCCTGATCAAATGCATCTTTATCTTTTCTCTGAATCAGGTTTGCAAAAACAGTTTCAAGGTTAGAAGAAATATAATACTTATCACTTGCATCGTATCTGCCTATATATCTGCTGATATTTTTTGTCTGGTCAACTCTCTGCAAATATGTCTTAATATCAGACTGAATAAAGTTGATAACCTGTAATACACCATCAGCATTCTGAGAAGCCTCAAAAATCTGCTGCAATGCAGAATCACCAGATTTTGCTGCACTTGCATCAGATGCATATTCTAAATATCTTCCAAATTCGTCAAATAAAACAACGATATGGTCGAACTTACCATTAATGCCACAGTACTCTGAAATTAGCATTTCAAGAATGCTATTTGCAGATAGTCCTTCATCCCAACGAATTTCCTGACCGTTTATTTCTTCATATACCGCATTAACAATTTCAAATGCAGTATCGTCTGTCATAAGGTCAGTTCTTATTTTTTCTATAAGTCTTTCGCCTTTTTCCATCCAGCCTTTGGCTTTTGCCTTTTCTTCAAAAATTGCTAAAGAATTATTAGCATTTCTTTCAAAGAAAGTTTCAGCTGTCTGTAGTGCACGGTTTAAAGTTTTAAGACAATCATCGGGAAGTCCATATAGTTTTAAACTTCTCTGAGCTGCTTTTAATATTTCAGCATGAAGATTAAAATCTTTCATTCCGTTGATAATCATAACGAAATTTCTATCATCGGTTAGATTTTTAATTCTTTCAGCTGCTTCACTATCAATTACACTAATATTAGAAATTATTTTCTCATATGTTTCCGGCATATATTCTTTTCCGGAAAATATATGTCCAAGAGTTACTGCTAAATGAGACTTACCAGTTCCGTAATCAGCAATAGCAAGTGTTAAAGGATTAGAGTTCTCATCCTTCATCTTGCCTGCTAGTTCTTCTACAAGACTGACTGTATCAATTTGTTTTTTGTTGCTAGAAGTTTCACTTTCACCACCAAAATAGGTTTTTCCATGGAAAACAAAGTTTTCTGCAACCATAGATGCTTTATCCGGATTATAAAACCAGTCCGCTTGAACAGCACCTTCAAAATAAAGTTCTTTTTTAAATTCTAATATCTCGCTTAATTTCATAGCCAACCTCCTATATCAATTCGCTATATAGTAAGCTAATTATTTCGTCAATATCAACAAGTTTTAAAATAGTATATGGCATCAGCTGTCTGTTCATTCTGATAAATCCTCTGTCTGACATATACTCAAGAACTTCATATTCTTTCTGAGTGTCCCATCCAAAAGATTTTCCAAAAGCTAATGTATCTAATTCCACTGATGAAATCTCATCCTGCTCTGGAAAACTTTCTCTCCAGAACTCTAATAATGCTAATGCATATGCATAAATGCATTCGTCATCATAAGGGATTGCACATGTTTTATAAAGTTCCCCATTACATTCAAGAACATCTAAATTGGAAAATGCATTTTCATATGACGTGAAAAATGGTCCTATATTTTTAGCATTAACCTTATCATCAAGCGTTGTATTTAATTCCATAATCATACGCTCTTTTGTGATTCCATCACGATATTTAGGTAATACATTTCTAAATGCATCACTCCAGATGCATGCCCCATTAATTCTTCTTAACATCATAGAATGAAGAACAATTAAAGTAACTTTCTCCTGTAATCCTGAATCTTCCTGTAAAACAGTTTCACCTAATGTGGTACGAGTTAATACCATTTTACCATTCTGTTTTTCACGGCTTATTAGCCCCATATAGCTTGAATAAACTATATGAGGCTCTACTTTGCCACTAGAACCGCCCTGCGGTATTCCTGTTAAATTTGATATCTCTTCCAGTGTATACTCTGAACTGCCGTCGGCAATTTCAAGTATACTGCTAATATAATGTAATTCCGGTTTAAATGTCTGATGGAAATTTACATTAATAATTCTATTCATTCTTTCCTCTTTCTCCAAACGCTGTTACTCTTGTTACCGTATTCTTAGTCGGTCCAAGCTTTCCATCCATTCCAAGTCTGTCTCCTACAAAGATACATTCTCCCTTATGTAATCCTTTTAATGGTCCAATCCACTTAGAAGAATCTGATGGGTCAAGCTGTTTCGCCATCTTAATAATTTCTTCATCTGTTGGTTTAAAGTATAATCTGTTAGCTGCCTGCATTAATCTTACAACTTCATCATCAGCTAAAACACGTAATGACTGTGTTGCAAACCATGCTGACCATCCAAATTTTCTACCTTCTGTAAGAATAGCTTTACTTGGTGAATTTTCCTTATGAGATAAGTTCTGTGCTTCGTCAAGTACCACAACGAATGGTTTATTCTTATTGCCGCATGTTTTTGTGTAATACCAGGCATCCCAAAGAAGTAATTCAGTAACAATAATCTGAGTTTCTCTGTCCATCATTGTTAACTGGAAAATATTCATTTTTGCTTCGTCAGAATATAATACGTCATTCCAATCAAAATCCGTATCATTTTCAAAATCTACACCATGATAAAACATTGTCATTTTAGATCTTACTGTTTTTGCTGCATTGTTACTGGACTGCACTATATCTAGTTCTTTCATGAATATGTCCATATTCATTGCACTACCATATTCTTCGAGTCCTTTTCTAGTTGCATCATATACAGCTGCTTGCTGCTGCTCACCAAAACCGTATACATGAGTTAAAATATTAGCAAATCTGCTTGCTACATCAGATGTCTTTTCAGGATACTTACGTCCACCATATTCCACCTCATGTATTCTAAACGGATTAATAGGCACACCCTGGAACTTAACAATATGTTCGTTAATTTTATCGCTCATATAGTCATTGAATTCAGGTTCTAACTGGTCAAGTCTAAATCCTTCTGTGTAGTCAAATACAACTGAAGACACATTATCCTTAGCAAGTTCATATAGCATTGTTTGAATGGCATATGTTTTACCCTGACCAGAGGTACCGGTTATTAGAAGATGTCTATTTGCTAGCTGTTTATTACCAAACTCCCAGAAAACATTATTATTTCCTTTATCTCTACCAACAAGGATCCTGATATCTTCCAATGCAGTAGTTTTTTTTGCCTCAGCAGTTTTAGATTCTGTATTTTCTGTTTCGTGAGTATTTTCTTCCTCAGGTTCTATATTCTTACCTGGTTCACAGTTATAGTTACTCTTTCCTTCCGCAACCATTGGTTCTGGTTTCTTATAGCTTTCTTCACTAATAAGAATTACAACAGGTTTATCTTCATTTTCTGGTACAGGTTTAACAGGTTTAATCTCATCACGCTTATGTTTTTTTGCTTTTCTGCCATTGCGTTCAATCGCTTCAATTTCAGCTTTAAGTTCTTCAGCTCTTTCTCTGATTCTGCGTTCCTGTTCGTCATCTTCAACAAATGTATCTGGTTCAATATATACATAATTAACCTGTGACTCATCTTCATCAAGTAATAATGACTGAATTACCTTTTGTGGAATATTATATACTGTTGCACCATTATAATTAGTATCAATAGTTTCTTCATCACCAGCCATATCAATCCAATAACCAAGAACTTTTCCATTCCATTCAATTTCAAATTCACCATCAAGAATATTTCTTAATTTTGAGGATAGTATTGAATATTCGTCAGTATCATTACTAAAAGTAATTTGTGCAAATGCAAGTGCTCTATATAACTGAGCATACCAGTATCTACAATTTATAGATGATGAGTTAGGGTCAAATTTTCTACTAAGTACACGTATTCCATGCTCAACCTGTTCCACAGCTTTGTTCTTATGTCCAGTAGCATTGCTTTCAATAGCAATTTTACATTCAGTTACAGTAGCTTTTAATTTTAAATTATTTGCTTCATTTAGAACTGCCTCTAGTACTAAGAAATCTGGACGTGATTTACTATCATCTTTATCGTCCTCATTGTTGAACCAATGTTTATATGAATCTAAATGGATTACAATCTTTAATGCACTATCAGAATTCATTTTTTCTTCTCTTAAAGAAGTTAAAATATATGCCATAAATTCATGGATATTCTGGTCTTTTGTATTAACCGCAGATAATAAACTAATTCCATCTAATCCACCAGCTTCAGTTACACATAGTTTTGCAGCTTTTGCAGTCTGTTCAGGGCTCCATTTGAAAAGATGCTGTAATCTTTTCTTAAGATTCTTTTCGATAGTCTTTAAGATAGAATTTCTAGTTGTAACGGTTAAGTTGTACTGGCCATACGCACCCTTGCCTGTACTAAATCCTATAACAGAATAATCATCACCATCATTGCCATTTCTCAATAAAGCACCATCCATGCCGCTATCTACACAAACAACCCAATAAGCCTTTTCATGTAATAACTTAACTATATCTTTGCCCTCATTATTAATAACAGCTTCCTTATATGCAAGATATTTCTTTTCAGGTATCTCCTCAATGTTATTTCTGTATCTTACAATCTGAGTATGTGCATAAGCTGCACCGAATTGTGGCTGTGATAACTCTATTTTTCTTTTTACAGAAGTACTGGATACTGGTGTAGGTTTAAAGACAATTGGGAACTTACACTGGTTAAGTGGAAGCGTTTTCCCTTCATTTGTATTAATAAAGCCTAAACTGTTAACCTGTAATAATTCCATAGCAAATGCTATATCATTATTACCGTTAAGTAAGTTATCCAATTCATTCTTATTATGCCATTCATTTAAGTATGTATGTATATTAATATCTTCCTCTTTCGAAAATATCTCATCCATCCAGTATGCCAGATAGTTTCTTCCACCCTTGTTTTCAGGTTTTACAAGAATTTTAAGTGACATATCAATCTTACATCCTGGTTTAGCATCCTGTCTTCTTCTAATATACCTATGTAATGCCGCAATAATAGGTTGCAACTCTGAAGGGTCTATAAACGCCAGACTTAAATTATTTGCGGAGTTTGGAAACGCTTTTTCATATTTAACAAGCACTTCATATATTAGTCTCGCATTATCATTGAAATTTTTAATTTCGTTTGTATCAAAATCATCATCATAAATAGCATCTTTATGAATCATATCTCTAAGTCTGTTGTCGTTCTTTAAGTCAGTTCTTCCATATAATCCATAACTGCCATAGGATGCCATACATCCAAAGTACTGCTGGCCATATGATGGAAATAAATCAACTGAACTTTGAATCATACACATCTGATTAAGCTGATTTAATCTTTCCTTAATTTCTTTATCTGTATCTTTTCCTGTTTCTAGAGCTTCATTCCACCATTCATCACAACCATCTAAGAAGAACACTATCTGGTCATTCATTTTTTCTAATGCTGCTGGATGCCATGAAGGTACTATGCAATACCCTATTTCTTCTTCAGACTCAAAGATTTTTGTTTTTTCAACAATTGTAAACGCTAGAATATATGTATCTAAAATCCATTTTATGTTCTCCGGATAACTTATTGAAGCAAGTGTTTTTCCTAAATCAGTATACACATTTATAACATTTGCAAGTGATGAATCAGTCTTTCCTATTAGACTATAAAACCCATCAGATAAAATATCATTTATTAATTCTGAGAATGCATATCCTAATTTAGTGAATTCCGCTCTTAACTTGGTTTCCTGTGCAGGAAGTTTAGATGAAATATAATCACAAAGATTGAAATCATAGTTTATTGTACATTCATCAAGTTTATCGAAGAACTCTTCTTCACTCTTTGAAAACAACAAGCCTTTTATCTTTGGAATCTTGCCTACTGGGATATTTGCATAATCCTTATTTTTAGCAAAATCCTGAGCACATATATCATCAAAATTGTGATACCATTCACTATAATCGCTAAAAACCCACTGATATAAACTTTTTATAGTTTTTCCGCTTATTTTAATATCAACTGTAAAATCGATTTTATTAACTTTGTTACTTGCACTTGCAATTTTAACAAAGCCATCATCAATCATATTATTACCTTTTGTTGGTTTAAAGAAGTCTTCAGGGAAACAGCGAACATCTACGGTTTCAGAATTAGCTGAGAATGATTTCTGATTGATATATTCTATAATACCACCACAGTGAACGCATACTTTTCTCCAGGTATTTACTAACTCCTGATTTCCATCTTCATCTATTCCTGATGGATCACATATAATAGAAGCTTGTTGAAAATTAAAAGTTACATATTCAACATCTAAATTATCATTATTAATCTGCTTCAATGTAAAAAGCAAAGCCTGCATAAATACAGTTATTGGGGTTCCATGAAGTTTTGTTACACTTTTTCTAGGCGGAGGAGAATCTTTGCTATAGCCAATTCCTAATACATCTTCAACAATAGCATAATCAAAATTCATCAATAATGCCTTATTCCCTTCAATATTTTTACCTTCAATATACTCTTTTAATACATCGGAAAAAGAGCTATACTCTTTGATTGGCTGCTCATCCCAGCATTCATGATTGCTTCTATACTTTGGCTCAATAGCCTCATCTGTATCATAGACTTCAAGTTTCTTTAAGTACTTTTTATACTGTGTTCCGCTTACCTTTTTAAACATAATACGCTGTATAAAACCATGTTCATCCTTTAGCAAGTTCTTCTTTTTGCCAACAATATTAGATTTTGAAGGCAGTCCTAATCTTCTTACTGGAAATCCCCACTCTGGAAGACCTTCATAAAAAAGCGTAATAAAATCGTCGACATTTACAATTTTGCCCTTCCATCTGTCCGCAATATTGCTTAGTCTGCAGATATCTACTGGAACATACTCAAATAAATCTTTATAGAGTTTGTCTATTGCTTTTTTATCATCTTCAGTGAAGTATTCTGTTTCAGATTCAAAAACTTCGCTATATTTGCCTTTAATACTACGAACTAAGTATTCTGGATTAATCGCATAGCAATTCATTAATCCACCCTGGTCTTCTTCTTCATCGGTTCCAAGAAGAATTAAATAGTCTTCTTTATGCAAATTTCTATAGTGTGTAATACTTTCCACATCAGCTACCCAGTCATGCTGTTTCATTGACTGTATAATTGTTGTGTCATCACAAGTGTCCTTGAAATAATTCCACTTGTTTTTTGCAAGTTTAATATTTACGCTCATGTTCTGAGCCTCAATACTTTGTGTCATTTTTCTTGCAATTTCTTCATAAATTTTTAAATCTTCAAACCCATCTACACGTATCATTATCTGACCGTCATCACTAGGCTCCTTATTCAAAATTAAATTACAAACCTTATTTATTATATATCTCATATTGCCGTTCTCCTTTCCTGAAAACTAGGACTCATATGGATTAATTACTACTGATGTTGCATCTGAAAGTTCTTTCAAGAACCCAGTATTATTTAAAAATGCCTGAAAATCATTTACATTTTCGGTAAAACTGTTAGACAGATTTATATCTAAAATTCCGTCATCCTTTATGCTTAATTTGTATTCTTTTGGACCGATTACTATATTGTAATGCTTATATAGTTTTTCAAGGAACATATCAATTGTCATTTTATCTCCCGGCTTTATAAGTGATAAAACTAAAAATCTTATAAGGTCTTCTGGAAGTGTAAATCTTTCGAATGCACCTGATATTGGAATTATGCACTTTAATTCTTTACCCTTGCTCTTAAAAATATCAAAAGAATCATTTTTTGCTGTTTGACATGCTTTATGTAAATCACTATCAGAGAGTCCTATTTCAGAAGCCTGACGAGTAAGTGCATCCATAAAACCATTTTCAATATTGTTAAATGAGTTAGCTGCTATCTTTTTAACTGTACCATTAGAGCCGCCATTCATATCCACAACCCATATAAAAGGTTTTACGCCAAGATAATCAGCAACTCTCATACTCATCATTCTCATAATCTGAAGCATAACACCTTTTGCAAGTAATTCTATTCTGTTAATCGGATGTAGTTTTGCCGATAAGAAATTAATCAGTTCATCTACAGCATTTTGTCCACAAACCTCATATCCTGTTGCTGGAATATACGCTAATGAGAATCTCTTGGATAAATCTTTACGATCTAAATTTTTCTTTTCTTCCCATGTTGACTGAACAAAAGATGCTAATTTAGAAATCTTATTACACTGTACAGTCATAAGTTCCGTTAAGAGTCTTTCTAAGTCTGCTCTTTTGTCATCCTGTCCTGCTAATCCCTGTAGTACATGCAGGTAATACAATTCTCCGCCTCTTGCAATAAAGTTTCTTTTGTCAAAAGCAAAGTGCTTATCTATAGACGCAGGATCATTATAGTAATCTACCTTTTTCTTTCTCTCTTTATCATTTGGGTTTGCACCACAGAATAAAAATTCCGGACATATAGGAAGTAATGCCTGTGCTCCCCAGAATCGATTTTTTATCACTACCGCATAACCGTGAAATAAGTCCTGAATACTTTCCACAATTTCTTCAGCCTCAGCTTCGTTTGTATTTGAAAATTTTTCTTTTAACGTCACAAATAATTCATTGTAAGCTTCGGCATCCTCTTTTATTGTGCCTTTCTTTTTTGTCTTATCAAAAGATATAAAACGTCTTAACCCCATTCTTGGTTCTACCCAATATGAAATATTCCCGTCTTTTTCTATATTATGAAGTGACATTTTACCTTCAACTAAATCTTCGTTCTTAGCTGAGGTGAAAATTAGTAAGAATTCAATTAAATATTCATATAAAGTCTGTTCCCCTTTAAATCTGTTACCAAAGATTAAAGTGGATACACTTTTACTATCTTTGATGTTTGCATTTTCAGGATAAGTTCTCATATCGTTCCTCCTATACTTCCCTTATCTTTCCATCTTTAGTAAATTCTAAATGTACTTCTTTGTTTCTGTCGTTTTTTAATATAACCATATTAATGCTATCTTCATCGTCCCATACAATTTTAGAAATTTCTGCTTTAAGGCTTTCGACGCCATGAGATAGCTGTGGGTCAATATTAGTATCTATAACTCCGTTTTTTAGTTCTTCAAAGTAATTCATCATTGGTAATGAAAGCTCTGTATCAATTTTTTGGTTATCAATTTTTAAATAAATTTTATATCGCTCTATACCATTATTGAATTTTGCTTCCTGAGTCTGCTCACTAATTATTCTGATTTCTCTCTTATATAACTTCCCTATTATCAGTTGCACGTTCTGGTTTAATCCAGATTCTCTGCTCAATGTCAATGGAATTATCTCATCTGGACTACAAGGTGTTCCTATATAAATCATTGAAAGCGCATCTGCAATAAGATTTTTATCAATCTTATCGGGTTTATCATTACCATTTCTTATATTTTGGAATCTTTTAAACTGCTTTGAAAAGATATCTTCATAGTCCATGTCATTAACTTCATTTTCAGTAATAATATTTGTAAAGAAATATGCTCTTCTTAAAAATTCAAGCCATCCTGGCTGTAATGAATCCATTATGGCTCCATTTTCTATTATTGTAGCTACATTTTCTCCAAATATTTTTCTATATTCTTTATCCACATTTAGCATTTCATCGCTTCTAAGTCTCTTCTGATCATATCTGCACTGATTTGCTATATTGACCGCTGTAATGTTAAGCATAAGTGGTTCTAAATTAATTCCCTGATATCCAAAGAAAAGGTTGCTGTATAATAATTGATATGCATCATTACCATAATTTTTTACACTATCACAGTTTTCGCCACCTGTAATCATAAAGGCAAGCTGCTCTGTCATACTACGTACTGTAAGTCTCTTACCGTATTCTGTAAGCCATACGAAATGGTTGTTAATAAAGTCAAAGGTCTTTGTCTTATTTTCCAGAATTAGGTTTCTATTTTTTAAAATATGGCAATAGTCTTTTTTGCTACAATCTTCACAAGGCTTCCATAGTTCATCCTGTAATAATTTTTCAAGAAATGCTGTTGCAAAGCATGTATTATCTATGGTTGCGATATTGATAACGCTGATTTTCAGACCAAGAATGTTTACAATATTGCCTGCATTCTGATCCATCGCATTGATTAAGGCAATTTTTGCTTCTTCAGCTTCTTCTTCGCTTGCTAATTCACCGAAAGTATTTATAAGCGGACCTGTATTAGCAACCATAAAAACAAAATTGCCGTCATCCAGAATATTGTAGAATTCCTTCATCGTTTCAACTTTTACTTCATCAGACAATTCACTAAAGTCCTTAATACACATACACTTATTACCATTCGGTAAATTAATTTCATTCTTTTTCTTTTGCGTATCGATTTGTGCATTAAGTTTTTCTGCTACCTGATATAAAATACTAGTTTTTCCGTCTCCAGCATGACCTGTTAATATGATTACCTGTGGTTCCCCTGTAATCAATTTATCTTTTATATAGTCACTTAATCCCATTTCAACATTAACGTTCTTGTAATATGGACTATTGACATTACTTTCGCCATAAACATTTTCATTCTGTGCATTATAGTTATGTAAAGAATTTAAATAATCCACAAAATTATTCTTAGCCATTGCTCTACCTCTTTCTATAATTCTTCTAAGGCACTAATTAATTCATCAATATCGTCTTTGCTGTTAAACTGGCCTATACCAATTCTTACTGTTCCTAAAAACTTTTCGTCTTCTAAGTATTTATGGATAAATGGTGCGCAATGATATCCAGTTCTTACTGCAATATCATAATCCGCATCCAGAATGCTTCCTACATCCTCTGCTAAGTAACCCTCAACATTGAATGAGATTACACTAATATGGTTTTCTTCTGATTCAGGAGTATAAAGAATCACATTATCTAATTCTCTAAAGCGGTCAATAGCATACTTTGATAATTCTCTTTCCTTCTCGTTTAGTGCATTCACATCTATCAATTTTAAAGCTTCATGTAAGCCTGCTATCGATACAATATCTTTGCTTGCCGCTTCATATCTTCCAGGAATGGTTGCTGGCATATCAAGGTTTAGAGAATCTGAACCAGTTCCACCTGCAATAGCGGGTTCTAAAATGTAATTTGACGCATCTATGAAGCCAGCTGTACCAAACGGTCCATAGATTGTTTTATGCCCAGCAAATACCACGAAATCGGCTTTAATTGTTTTGATATCGATATCAACTAAACCCATAGATTGTGATGCGTCTAAAACAGTAATACAGTCATATTCTTTTCCTACTTCGAAGATTTTCTCAACAGGGAGAATATATCCCGTTACGTTACTTACATGAGTACAACATATGCATTTAGGTTTATTTTTCATACACATGTATTCGAATTTATCGACGTCGATTTCTCTATTATCAAGAAGTGGAATTTCTTTAGTAATGCAGCCTTTTATCTTGCACAGTCTCTCTAATGAACGAGCTATCGCATTATGCTCATATGGTGATACATATACAACATCTCCATCTGAAAAATCAATTCCATTCACTATAGTGTGTAACGCAATAGTTGCAGATGGTAAAAGTACCGTTTTTTCAGAACCAATGCCATGCACTAGTTCTACAATCATTTTTCTTACTTCATCGATTATATGAGTAGCATCTCTCGCTACTTTATATGCTCCTCTGCCTGCATTAACTGCCATATTTCTATTAGCCCAGTCCATCTTTTCATAAACTGATTCTGGCTTTGGAAATGTAGTAGCTGCATTATCTAAATAAATCATTATTAATCCTCTTTCTTCATTACTTTTTCGATCATTTCTAAGAGTATTGACACTTTTGCATTAACATCTAAATCAGAGAAATCTTCTAAGCTGTCTTCAAGAATATTTCTTAGAAATGCGCCTGTAGATTCATCAACTGGTTCGTAGTACTTATGTAATGCCTCTCCATTTTTTCCGATGAAATTAAGTTCATACATATTACCTGTCTGTTTTTCGCCCATGCCTTCAACTGCATTTTTAATTTGTTCTAAATCTTCCAGATAATTATCAAAAGAATTATCATTCCATACATCAATATACACTTCTGTGACAATTTTAATAAGTTTTTTAACAATATCATGTTTGTCAAATGTATCAAGTTCATGTATATAACTCATAAGACCTGAGATTGTAGAATCGTGAAGTCCGTTCTTAGCATATTCACTCTGTTTGCTATACCAGTTTTCTAAAGTATGATATAAATCATCGTTTTCTTTTCCACCAAATATTTTTTTAGTTTCCGTTACAGCTTCATCAAGTAGCCATTTCATATAACTGTCCAGCATCTGTTTTGCTTTTGTTAAAACATTTACTGTTTCAACATAATCAGATCCGGTGTCACACATTGCTGGAATACTTGTAAATAGGTTTTCATAAGCATTAGCGTCTGGCTTCTGCATAATTTTCTTAAGTTTAGGAATAATATCCTCAATATCACTATTCTCTAGATATTCACTATTTTTCTGAAGGTTCTTTGTAGCCTGCGGTAATGCTCTGTACCATCTCTGCATGCATTCTAATATATTTGAAATACGGTTTCCTGAAAGGTTTTCCTCATTTTCGACATTAAACAGTTTTATAAGCTGCTCAACATATTCTTCTTTATCAACACTTTCCTGTGATATGAAAACATAATAATCTTCAGGAAATTCAACCATATTTAGCAGGCTATCGCCTGTAATATCCACTTCTTTATCTCTATAGTAGATAACTATATCCTCACGAACACTATGTAGTTTATATGCTAGTATAATTGGTAAAACACCCAGCCTCATTCCATAAGGTGGCTTTGAATATGCATCAACTAAATCATTTACCGACTTCTTACAATCAATGCAACCTGCAAAAAATTCATCAACTATGTTTAGAAGCCCTTTTACATTTTCTGTTACATCATTATTAAATATTCCAGAATTAATCATTACAGCCCTATATATAGTCGCCTCAGCACTTGTTCCTCTTAGGAAAATTCCATTAGGTTCATTATCTAAAATACTATTAATAATAAGTTTACGTGCCTTTTTTATAGGTGATGATGTTACAAACTGCTTATTGATTAATTCATTATTTATAACTACAGTTTTATTAAAAATACCTTTGCATACTGTGTCTACAACTTTACTAACACTTGTATTTCCAGTTTCAAGCCACTGTTTTCCATCATAGTAGATTACATTATTTTTATTATCATTTCCAAATTCAGAATCCACGTATGAATGTAATTCCTTGCAAACATCTTCTTCCATAATAGATAGTTCTTTAAGAAGAACCTCATTTTCACTGAAGAATTTTTCATCCTTCTTTATATCCTGTAATATCGCGTAATCCTTAGCAAGTTTATCTAAACCAAATGGCTTCTTAGAATAAATTACAACAATATTTTTCGCATTGAATTCTGCTATCCTGTCAAAGATTTCTTTACTAAAATCTTTATTATCCACGCTATACAATGCAAGAATTTTTCCATCCTGGAATTTTCCATCATCAAACAGGAAATCGATATTCTTTACCTTAGCAAAATCATACACACTCATATATTCATATCTGAAATATCTTGTCATGCGATAATCATTGTTATAACCTTTAGGCAGCACAAACGGTGAATCAGCAATTTCAGTGAATATCTGAGGTAAATTTACTTCTGTTTTAGCTATTCTGCGTTTTGAAATTTCTTTCTTTAATTCAACACCTGCTCTTGTTTTGAAAGCGAAACAATTATTAGACTGTCTTAAATATAGCAGTTTATCCTCTACTAATTCATCTAATATCCTGCTTGCATCTGGTAATCCCGCAGCAATTTCAAGAATCTCTCTTGTTGGTGCTATTTCTTCATATTTATTTATAATATTTATTATTGCAATAGTTTTAAGCATACGTTTTTTGAATATGTTATCTGCTTTTGAAATTGCATAATCTGCATTTAACCATTCAGTATGTATAAATTCATTTGCAATATCCTTTTTGAAAACATTATTAAAGTAATCATAGATTCTGTCTGGTGTAATTGTCCATTCTACGCATGATTCACTTGGATGCTCTGCAATATATCTCGCTAAACTGTACGGTTCATCTTTTGATATAAATGTAAATAAAGTTCTTTCATTTTGTGCTACTTTTTCACTTACATTCAGCAGTGCATATGCTGCACAAGGGCTTAAAGGGAAACATCCTTTAAGAATAATATTCTCAAAATCCTCTTTAAGGAAATTGCTTCTGAATGCAGGAATGCTATAATTTTTTTCAAGTACTTCATCGCCAAAATATTTATTTGCATTAGGAACATTATTTAAGGCACCCTCTTCAGAACCTATTGCATTTTTCACTAATTCATAATTGTTTTTAGAGGAAGTATTAAATAATACGTCTTCAATTCTTCCCTCAATTCCAGTATAAGCATTAATTGTGGACTCAGATAAATATTTCCCATATTCTTTAATGCTTTTATGAGTAACAAGTGTCAGGAATATCTGCGGATTTTTCGACTCAAATGCAAGTTCTGACATATCCTGAAGAAGTTTCATGCTTGTTCCATTGTTGTTCTTGTCCTGACTTTCAATGTACTTACTGAATTCGTCAAACACAATAAACATCCCGCTATAGTCATATTCTTCCTGTAATTTAAATGCAATGCTCTTGTACATAGGTATTACATCTCCACCGATTAATGGATTAAATGTGCTTCCTGCTGTAAGAACAGGATAAATATCTTTGAATAAATCCATTGCATCATTATCGCAGATTTTAAGACCTTCATTTATTTCCTGTACGCTTTTCCCTTCTTGCTTAAGTAGCAACTCATAGTGCTTGAATGTTTTAGGATATTCGTTTGCCCATCTTTCTATTGTTTCTAATGCACTACTGTAATAAGTATCTGGCATAATATCCTCTAAATTATTATTTTTAAGTGCGTTATTCAAAGCCACCATAAACGTTTGATTCAAATCATCATAATTTCCTGAAATAATTATTGGTAAAAGCTTTTTATGATTATGCCATAACTCATTAACTTCTTCCGCAACGCTTACATCAACAACTTTGATTTTACTTACAAGTCTCTCAATGATAAGATTATTCTTTTCATTTCTGTCTAAACTTAATATAGCAAGCAAAATAAGCAGTAGGTGTGATTTACCCTTACCGTATGACCCTATCAGAATTGAGGCCTGATGATTATTGTTTTTCACTGCATCTAAATAGTATTTTAGTATTTCCACAGAGGATTTTGTTGGAATATAGCCATTAATTTTCTCCTCTTTGTTAAGACTAAGATATAGATTTATAGCATTTTTAAAGTTTTTATTTATGTTAATAATTTCGCTAAGTTTTTCAACTGTCATTATTGTTTCCACCTTTATTTGTAGTATGATTTTAAAATTTCCATAGGCTCTTCTAATTTCACAGGATAAACCATATCAAGTCCCGCAGTTCTGTCCACTCTGATAGTTCCTATTGTTTCTATCTCATCAAGATACTTGTTGATGGCAATTCTTGAAAGATTATATATCTTTGATAAGCCATTTTCTCCTGATGCAATTCTATCAATACTTAATGCCTGTTCTTCCTTAAACATGCAGCTCAATTCGTACATAATAAGACTTCTGTCAATCTTGTTTAAGTCAGGCTGTACTTTAATATATGCCTCTCCATCTTTTTTTAATATTCCGAGAGAAGCAAACGGACTCATTGTCTTATCTTCTGGATCATCATTTTTATTCTCAGACTTGGAATACATATTTACTAATGCGTCAATATCATCTTTTATGGAATTTTCGGATACATGTTTTCCAATATAGTTAAAAAGTTCTACACTCATACGATTAAATACGTCTGATTTTGAAAATTCATATGATTCAATTGTATTAAAAAACAGGTTCCAGATTGTTGCAGCTCCCTTGTTTTTAACAAGATTTGAATGAAGAAGCCATATTGAATAAATATCTTCAAAATTACGATCTTTTTCGTAAATAAGTTCAGCAATATCACTAAGCTTTTCCTTATTCTTTTCTTTTACCAACATTCCACAGGCCTGCATCCAGTATCGTATAGCTTTTACCATGTTGCTTCCTACACCTAAAATATCAGGACCGTTAGATGTTTTAAAACACTCTGTACCGTTTTCTACAACAGCTGAAAGTCCTTTTGTCATCCAGCCTTCTCTTAGTGTGAACTTCTCATGTCCTCTAACTTTATATAAAATCTTCTCTGCCATGTTATCCTCTCTTGATTGTCAGTACTTTTCTCATATAGCATCCTGCATTGAAATGACTAATACATTCTGTACATCTAACGCATTTATCATCATCAATCTTGTACGATACTGTTCCATCTTCTAATTCTTTAATAGAAATCGCATTGTATTTGCAAACGCCTTCGCAGGCCTTGCAGTTTATGCACATCTGGTACTTTGTAAGCTGACACTGTATTTTACTTTCTACTGCTTTGATTCCTTTTGCCTTTGCCAAGTTGGCTTTTTTTATCGTAACTTTTAATTTAGTAGTTCCAATTCTGCCCTTTAAAACCAACGCTACATTTCCGCTTTTATCAAGGATATATACTTCTCCAAGTCTTCGGTTCCCTAACTGAGTATTGATATATCCAAACGGTTTAAATAATTCGTATAGTTCTTCTGTAATTGGTCTCTGTAGTTCATAGTTGAATGAATTATCCTCAGTTGCACAAGGTTCAAATGATACGATTGATTTCTTTGCGATTTCTAAACCGTTTCCTCCCTGACGTGCTTTCCAACCGCCCTCATCAACATATTCTTCAGGATCAGGTTTTCCAATTTCTTTTGCAAAATCTACTAGTAATCCTCTCCAGTTTTTATACTGGTCAAACATATGAATCTTGGATAAGAACTCTGACCATGCGCCATTATTAGGGCAACACCAGCAACCTACTCTTGCATAACCAAGCTTATATGCATCATTGAAATCAATTCCTGTTGTCAGAATGTATAGCCACACATCAAAATCTGACCATTCAATAATTGGTGAGACAACAGTCTGCATTGCAATCTTAGGGCTGCTGCTTTCTCTTTCGTATTTACTTCTGCTTGCAGACTCGCTGTGTCTGATTCCTTGAAATGAAAGTATGTTAGTTTTTCCCCTAAAAGCCGATGTGATTTTCTGAGTGATTGCTCCAGTTTTAAATACAGTACAGCACCATCTCATTACTCGACTTGGGGGTCCTATCTGTTCACATAATTCTTCGAAGTTTTTTTCATAATTCTTTGCTGTAAGAACTCTGTGTTCTCTGATGAATCTTTTTTTGTATTCATAAGTCATTGGAAACTCAAGTGTTGTGTCTCCAAAAACATGTAATACTTTATTTGTAGCAAATGCTCTGCATACAATATCTGATGTAACTGTAGAATCTTTTCCTCCGCTAAAAGAAACAAACATGTCATCAAGTGTGTACTTGTCAGCATATTGCTGCACATATGCAATGGCTTCATCAACAATTTCGTTATATCTGTTTTCATTTGCTTTAATAAACTTCTCTGTAAGCTTATTAAACTTATCATAATCGATAAGAGAAGCATTTTCCTCATATCTCGTTCTAATCTTTTCAACTTCTTCTAGATCCAGTTCATTGAACTTTTTCAATGAAACTTTGACCCTCTTACCATCAACATAATAGATATTTCCATTATTCCATACAACTGAATCTTCAAAACATAACGGATTATCTTTCTTAAGTAGTACTGCTAACAGTACCTTCTCTTCTGGGAAAACTGGTCTGGCATCAGTTGTGATGTATTCCGCCTTGTTTCCACATACAGGACACACTTCGTTATAGATAGGAGTATTACATTTTTCGCACCAAAACAGAGTTGATGACATAACTGGATTTTTATCGCACTGAACAGTATTTCCAGTCTTAGAATCATATTCTTTTACCATACATTTTCCTAATGGTGTACGGCATTTATGCTTTGGACAAATTAGTTCTTTCATCTATTTTATAAACCTCGTTATCTTTCAGATTTCTTTAATTATACAGAGTGAATTATACCATTTTTTGGCCATTTTTTCAATCTATCATGGCTATTTAAAATATTTTCTAATATATCTGGGAAGTATATTACTCATCTATTTTCTGATGTGTATTTTTTTATTTATAAATTCAAACTTCGCTCTCCTATTACTCCATATAACAGAAACGAAAAAAGGCACAGACTTTTGTCCATGCCTCTAATCGATGAGTATATATAATATATTACTTTTTTCCCTTTACATTTCGTCAATGCATGTGCCATCATAGTGGAATCTTGGTTTACCCTTGCAG
>SAMEA104404106__coassemble_1175_pt1 | contig 21055 bp, 23 predicted proteins | sample SAMEA104404106__metabat2_high_PE_075 | metagenome-assembled genome bin SAMEA104404106 (sample SAMEA104404106) | Balaenoptera acutorostrata
ACGCATAAAAATACCCTCCTTACTGGTTGTCCAGTAAAGAGGGTACATATCACAAAAGGCCTGCTTTGTCAACAATCTGAAAGAAAGCTAAGTCAGCTTTCTTTTTTCGTTATTCCATTGTTTTATGTAGTGCCTTTTTTGTATTCGCAAAGTGTAATTTCGCAACGTTGCGTAATTCCTCTTCACCATATCGGCGTACAAAGTCAACGATATTAGCATCAACCTTAGCACCTGCACCCTTTAAGAATGTAAAATCGTATTGTTCACACATGCGATCAAAGGCCTGTAAAAAGGCATATCGTGCGATGATGGAACCGGCAGCAACGCTGAGATATTTATTTTCGGCTTTTGTTTCAAAATGAATGTCAGGTACGATTTCCTTCACATTTTGTAAATAGCGATAGTAGGATTTTCCTTGTACAAATTGGTCGATGATACAAAAAGATGGAAGTCCGTTCATTTTGTGTTTTAAATGAACAAAGGCTTGATTATGAAGACGGGACTTAATCGCAACCATATTAAAATGAGGATGAATATCGTTATATTTCTTATTATCTAAAACTAGTAAACTGTAGGTTAAACGTTCACACAATAAAGGACCTAACTCACGAATTCTTTCATCGGTTACTGCCTTTGAATCTTGAATTTGCAACTCTCTTAAAAACGCTACGTCTTCTTTTGTGACGCATGTAGCGCAAACGGTAACGGGGCCAAAATAATCTCCGGTACCGACCTCATCGCTTCCACATTGAGGATAGCGTTCAAGATTTGTAGACGATGGTTGTTTAGAAGCTTGTTTTTTCTTTGGTTCTTGAACCTGATAACCCTGTGCATAGTAATCAGCATCTTGTCCTTGGAAAACTACTTTTCCAGATTGATAAGCGGTTATGGTACAACCTTCCACTTTTATTTGGTAATTTGCATAAGGGGGAGTTTTACACTCGGTAGCATGTTGTAAAGAGTTTTTTAATTGTTGTTGCTCCTCAGTATTTAAAATAATTGTTTTTGTACTCATAAAATCACTCCTAGTAACCTGTATTTTACCATTTGTTTTTAGATGTGAAAAGATAAACAGATCGAATTTCTATAAAAATTGTTGGATGTTTGATTAGTCGTTAGACAATTCTAAACAAAATATGATAAAATAAAGCAAAACGATATAGTAGGTGATAAAAGTATGGGAAATGTTAATGTATTTGGTTATTTAATTATAAATATCGCAGTATTAGGAATTTTTGGGTTTTTTGTTCAACGTGGACATAAATATGGAATTATTTGGAAACTGGTTGGTCTAGTAGCCTTATTATTTACCTTATGGATTTCGTTTGAATTAAGTGGTCTATTAGGAAAAGGAATTCAGATTGCACCTATGTTACAGACATATATTGAAGCTTTACAGCTCTTTGTGATTAATCATTTTGGGAAAAGTATGACACTTCAACAGTGGAACCGATTTATCTTATTTGGAATTATATTTACGTTAATCTATGGGTTTTATTTTCTTAAACGACCAATTGAAGGATTCGCGGATAAAATTAAACTATCCTTCCCAATGGCTAAAACGTTTGGTGCATTGTTTGGCGTTGGTCAGGCGTTTGTAATCTGTACCTTAATTTATGTATTTTTCTCTTTACCATTAATTCCAAATGGGCAAGAGATTATTAATCATACGGTTTTATTATATTTTGAACCGGTGTTTAGATTTATCATTGGGATACCAGCATTTTTAGGTTTTTAGTAATGAAAAGGAGAGAAAGAGGCATTGTGATAATGCCTCTTATAAATTGATATGAAAGAATTTTATGAATCGTTAGAATTACAAGATGTAAAGGAACAAATCGTAAGACATTGTTTATTTTCCTTGGGAAAACAAAGAATCCGACAACTGACTCCTGTATTTGACAAATTATGGGTTATGCGTGAATTAGAACGTACTAAGGAAGCATTACAGTTAGTTTATCGTTATGGTAATATACCTTTTTATGGTGTTCATGACTGTAGTGAAGCATTGGAAGATGCACGTAAAAATCGTACGTTGTCTTGTATGGAATTACGTAAAATAGCGGATTTAATTCGTGCTGTTGAACATGTGCATAAATATTTTAAGGCAAGTGAAATCGATACACCACGATTAGATGAACTTGTGGATTCTTTTGAACAACCATTACCAGTTGCCTTAGCAATTGAAGGTTGCATTTCTGCAAGTTATGAAGTTGTAGATCGTGCGAGCAAAACTTTAAAGGAATTGCGGAAATCGATTCGTATGTGTGAAGCAGACATTAGCAAAGAAGCACAACGTTTTATCGCAACACATGGTTCTAGTTTGATGGATACGATTACGACCATGCGCAATGATCGTATTTGTGTACTTGTTAAAATCAGTGAAAAAAATACGATTGATGGTTTTATTCACGGAGAAAGTGCATCGGGTCAAACCGCTTATATTGAACCAAAATCATTATTGATTCTAAATAACCGTCTACAGAGTCTAAAGAGTCAGGAGCAAGAAGAAATTGCACGTATTCTTTATGACTTAAGTCAAACGGTAAAAACGGTTGCATATGCATTAGAGAACAATTTAGATACCTTTGCTTGTCTAGATGTTATTTTCTCAAAGGCAATGTGGGCGAAGGATAAAAATGGATGTGTGGCTACCATTGATTTTGAGGATCATCATTTATATTTAAAACAAGCACGTCATCCCTTAATTGATGAGAAAAAAGTGGTCGCGAATACCTATGAATTAAAACAGCCATATCGTTCCTTGATGATTACGGGAAGTAATACGGGTGGTAAAACTGTTACATTAAAAACCATCGGTTTATTCGTTGTGATGACCATGTGTGGGATGGCGGTTAGTGCCGAAGAGGCAATCATTCCGTTCTTCCACTCTGTCTATGTGAATATTGGAGATGAACAATCCATTGCGGAATCCTTGTCTACCTTCTCTTCGCATATCTCAAAACTAGCTTATATTTGTAATCATGCGGATGAGCATTCTTTTGTATTGCTAGATGAATTAGGGAATGGAACCGATCCAAAAGAAGGAGAGCCTTTAGCGATTGCGATTCTAGAAGAATTGCGTCGACGAAAAGCCTCATTCATTGCGACAACACATTATTCAACGTTAAAAACATATGCAGCATCTAAAGAAGATATTTTAATTTCAAGTGTTGAATTCGATATGGATGCATTACGTCCAACCTATCGATATATTGAAGGAATTAGCGGTCAGTCTAATGCCTTTGCGATTGCCTCTCGATATGGATTACATCCTACGATTATCGATGATGCGATGGAACGTAAAAAAGCAAATGCGACAGCAACCGATATCGCCATGGAAAAGCTAGAACAATTGACGATGGAAGTCGAAGAGAAAAAACAAAAGTTAGAAGCACGTCTACAAGATGTCTATCAATTACAAGCATCCTTGGATGAAGAAAAGAAAAAATTTGAACGTGAAAAAGACCGTTTATTAGATCAGATTCAAGAAGATGCGAAGAAGAAGTTAGAAGAAACACAAGAAGAAGCAGAACTTGTATTAGAAGAATTAAAAGCATTAAAAGCCGATGCAAAACCACATGAGATTACGGAGTTGCAATCTGCCATTCGCAATATGGAGATTGAAGCAGAACCAGAAGAGGAAACAAAAGAAGAAACCTTTGCGGTTGGCGATTATGTGAAATTGAAAAAGTTAAATTACTATGGTGAAATCATTTCCATGAACAAGGATAAGGTTTGTGTTCTTGCGAATAATATGAAGATGAATACGACAGTAAAGGATATCACTCATGAAAAACGCAAAGTTGTGAAAAAGAAGACGAAGGGATACGCAAAATCGACAGTTTCTTCTTTCTCTATGGAGTGTAATGTGATTGGTATGCGCGTTGCGGAAGCAATTCCAGTCATTGATAAATATTTAGATAATGCGATCTTAGCAAAAGTGTACCAGGTTCGATTGATTCATGGTATGGGAACTGGAAAACTTCGCAAAGGTGTACATGATTATCTAAAACATAATCAACGTGTAGAAAGCTATACAATGGGTGGCCAAGGCGAAGGTGGCTTGGGTGCAACCGTTGTGAAATTAAAACAAAAGGGGAAATAGCAATGGCAAATATGGCGAAAATTCAAGATAAATTAGCAATCCTTCCAGCTTTACCTGGTTGTTATTTAATGAAAAATGTAGATGGTGAAATCATCTATGTTGGAAAAGCAAAAAAATTGAAGAATCGCGTTCGCCAGTATTTTGTGGGTGCTCATGATTTTAAAACTACCCGATTAGTATCAAATATTGATGATTTTGAATATATTGTTACCGGAAGTGAAAAAGAAGCGCTGCTATTAGAAATTAACTTAATCAAAAAACACACGCCTCCTTACAATATTATGTTTATGGATGATAAGACTTATCCATATTTAAAATTAACAAAAGAAAAGGCACCAGTTTTACGAGTGGTTCGAAATACAAAAGATAAAAAAGCGGAGTATTTTGGACCTTTCCCAAATAGTACTGCTGCTTGGGATACTATGAAATTATTGAATCAGCTATATCCTTTACGAAAATGTAAACATCTTCCTAAAAAAGCCTGTCTTTATTATCATCTTGGACAATGTTTGGCTCCTTGTGAACAAGAGATTGATCCAAGTGTATATGCCCAGATGGCAATGGGAATCCGTAAGTTTTTAAAAGGTGATGTTAAGGATATACTTTCAAAATTACATGCTGAGATGCAGCATGCAAGTGATGAATTGTTGTTTGAAAAGGCACAAGAAAAATTAAATTTAATCCGTTCGATTGAACATGTGACCGCCAAACAACAAATTGATTTTAAAGATCATAAAGATCGGGATGTCTTTGGATATTATGTCGATAAAGGGTATATATCCATTCAAGGATTCTTTATTCGTGGTGGCAAGTTGTTGGAACGTGAACTGAGTATTCAACCTTTGTTTGAAGAGGAAGAAGATGCCTTTATTTCCTTTATTCTTCAATATTATGAAAAGAATCCATTACCACAAGAAATCTTGTTGCCAAAAGAGTACGAGATTGAAGATTTACAAGAAATATTAACCGATGCTAAAATTATCCAACCGATGCGTGGAGATAAACTAAAGCTTGTTGAAATGGTATTAAATAATGCCAAGAATTCACATCAACAGAAATTCGAGTTAGTAGAACGCAAGCAGAACCGAAAAGAAGAAGCGATGAAAGAATTATCCTCTTTATTTCATAAAGATATCCATCGTATTGAGATTTTCGATAATTCCCATATATCTGGTACATTTAATGTTAGTGGTATGGTCGTGTTTAAAGATGGGGAACCATCGAAACAAGATTACCGCATGTTCCGTCTTCAAGAATATCGTTCTGATTTAGATTCCATGAAAGAAGCTGTGTATCGACGTTATTTCCGTGTTTTAAAGGAACAGGGGAAATTTTGTGACTTATTGATTGTGGATGGTGGCTATTTGCAGATTGAGGCCGCCAAAGAGATTATTGATGCCTTACAGGTACCGGTAACGATATGTGGATTGGTAAAAGATGATCATCACCGTACCGCAAATCTTATGGATGCCAATGGGGAAATCATTCCAGTACGACGGGATTCTTCACTTTTCTTTTTATTAACGCAGATGCAAGATGAAGTACACCGTTTTGCGATTACTTACCATCGTAAATTACGTAAAAAAGCCATGACAAAATCTATACTTGATGAAGTGGAAGGTATTGGAGAAGTACGTAAAAAAGAAATTTGGAAACAGTTTAAGTCGTTGAAAAAGTTAAAAGAAGCCTCGGTAGATGAAATTGCCCAAATTGTCCCAAGAAAAGTCGCTTTGAACATTTATCAAGTTTTACATATTCAAGAAGATGCAGAGATAGACCAAAATGATTCTTGTGCATAACATAAGATAGAACCTAAGATAAGGAGGTATCTTATGCGTAAGATTATGACACCAAGAGAAAAAGAAGTATTCTTATTGATATTAAACAATTATGATACAAAGGAAATTGCGCAACGTTTGCATATTTCCGATAAAACAGTTCGAAATCATATATCGAATGTTATGATCAAACTTGGTGTAAAAGGAAGAGCACAGGCAATTGTGGCGCTCTTGAAATTACAAGAACTATCCTTAGATGAAAGCAGATAAGTCTGCTTTTTCTTTTGCATTTGAAAAATACCTTTCGAATATTGTAATAAATTTCATTTTTAAAGTTATAAAGTCATGGTATAATGAATATGAGGTGTTAAATATGAAAATAAAACGCGCTCTTTTCATTGTTTCATTAATCGTATTATTTATTATATGTTTTTCAAAGATGAATGAGTCTTACGATGATTTAGGCCGATATCCTTATTCTTTAACGGAAGAACAACGTGATATAGTCTTAGAACAATTAAATACAGAGGATATCAACTTTTTAGTTGAACAAAAAATTAAACCAGAGCAATTTTTGCCATATCTAGAAGTAGAAGATTTTATTCTTGAAAATACAGTTTGGTATGATATCGCGTATCGAACACAACCTGAAAATAAAGAATATGTCATCGCATTCATTAATAAATATCGTTCTTATATGGATTTACGTACATTAGAAGATGTTTTAAGTCATTACTCTTATAATGAATTGATGAGATTTTTCGATGAAGGAGATTCATTTACAGAAGATGTTGAATTAATCACAAATCCTTCCGATATTTTAACATATGTTAAAGATGGACAAACGTTATATCACTATGAACCGGATGATTTAAAATCCATCAATGACTTACCTCATCGTTCGATTGTTTCAGACAATGATATCTTAGTACGTAAAGAGGTTGTGAAACCATTACATTCTCTTGCGACTGCAATGAAGGAAATCAATGATAAACCGTTTGGAAATATGGAAATTATTGTCACTTATCTTTCTGTTGAAAATCAATATGAGTTATATGAAAAGGCAAAAGCACGCTATGGAGATGAATTCATTAAGTATTGGGATTATCCAGGCAGAAGTGAATATCAGTTAGGATATAGTGTCCAATTGATGCCAAAAGAAAAACCTAAGAAAGATAAAAAAGACGACAAAAATACAAAAGAAGATAAAAAAGATAAAAAGAATGTTGATCCTACTACAGAAGAAAGACGTGAACAAGCGATTTGGTTAAAGGAAAATGCATATAAATATGGGTTCATTATCCGTTATCCAAAGGAAAAAGTGGAAGTGACTGGAAAAAAATCACAACCTTATACATTGCGTTATGTTGGTAAGGAATTAGCAAAATACATGTATGATCATGATTTGGCGTTAGAAGAAGTTGCACAATCTGACTATCAAAAGTAAAGAATCAGCCATTGCTGGTTCTTTTCTTTTTATCTATTCCATAAACTAGAGCAGAGGTGAACCAACGATGAAACCATCAAAACTTGTTGCGGTACTATTTGGAACCATCGCATTAGTAACGTACTTATCTTATCAAGCGTATCCAAGTGATGATGCAGTGACTGTATCTGTGCCTGTGCAGCCACAATCTTATGCACTGGTCTATGTGATTGATCAAGAGCGTATGCTAGTTCCAATACATGTACCCATTCAAACAGATGAAACAATAGAAGAACAAATGGAAGTACTGTTTTCCTATTTAAACGGAAAACAAACAATTGATAACTTTGAACCAATTTTTAAAAAAGAAATTGATATGCCAAAGATTGAAATCAAGAATAGATGCATGAAGTTTTTGTTTAACGATGAATTTAAAGAGTATAAACCAGAATATGAACTGCAAGTTTTACAAGCATTGGTATTTACCGCAACACACTTTCCAGAAATCGATTCCATCGAGCTTTATGTCAATCAAGAAAAATTAGCAGCAATGCCGCAATGTAATACACCATTGAACTATAAATTAAATAGAGCGATTGGCATCAATGTGTTTGACAGTGAAACAAAACATCTGCATGATACGGACATGATGACAATTTACTATACGAAACAGATTCATGGAAAAGAATATATTATCCCAAGAAGTAAACGAGTAGCTGATACGTTAAGTATAAAGAATCGTATCAAAGAGATTTGTAAAGACGCAAAGCAAAATGAAGGACTTGAACAACCTTTATACGATCATGAAGTTAAGATTCAAGATGTAACATTTAAAAATCATAGTTTACAGGTCGATGTGAATACAAATATAGTAAATAAACATCGTGAAATCAATCAGAAATTAGTTGATTTATTACAATTATCGTTAGCTGAAATAGAGGGTGTAGAAGAGATAGAAATCACGGTTGATAAAATAAATGTACAACCTAGAAAAAAAACAATTGTCAAACGAGATAAAGTCCTGTATAATATAATAGTTTTTTGAGGAAATGATTCAAAAAACTGCTCGTTTCGCACGAAATAGCAGATAAAAATTCGTGCATGTATACTGTGTTTATGGTATACTTACTATAGGTGGTAAAATGAAAATTCTTGTTGTTAGTGATAGCCATGGGAAGCCAGGAATTCTAAATGAACTCGCTGAGCAATATAAGTCTGCAGATATGCTACTTCATTGTGGGGATATCGAATATTATGCAGAGACATATCCGCAATATGCGATCGTTCAAGGAAACAATGATCTATTTTATGATATTCCACAAAGCCGTGTCATTCAGGCAGGGAAACACCGAATATTCATGATTCATAGTCATCAGTATTCTTATATGAAAAGACTGAATCAATTGGCAGATGCTGCAATTGAACGAGGGTGTGACATCGTTTGTTATGGACACACACATGTTGCCGCCGACGACACTGTAAAAGGTGTTCGTTTGATCAATCCCGGATCATTATATTATAACCGTGATGGAAGACCACCGTCTTATGCTGTATTGACTCTGGATGATGAAAGTATAAATGTAGAATTTATTTTTCTCCCACAGGAAAAGAATGGTTTATGGTAATAAATCAAGTAAGAAGTTTTAGTGGGTATGTAAAGGAAAGGTATTAATTAATTATGGAAAGAAAAGTTGGAACTATTTCAAGAGGTGTTCGTTGTCCTATCATTCGTGAAGGAGACGATCTTGCAGGAATCGTAGTAAACAGTGTTGTAGAAGCTGCTCAGTCTGAAGGATTTGCTCTTCGTGATCGTGATGTTGTTGCGATTACAGAATCAATCGTTGCTAGATCACAAGGTAACTATGCATCTATTGATGCTATTGCTGAAGATGTTAAAAACAAACTTGGTGGGGAAACAATTGGTGTAATGTTCCCAATCTTATCAAGAAACAGATTTGCTATTTGTTTAAGAGGTATCGCAAGAGGTGCTAAAAAAATCGTTCTTATGTTAAGCTATCCTAGCGATGAAGTTGGAAATGAACTTGTAAGTTTAGATCATCTTGACGAAGCAGGTGTAAATCCATATAGCGATGTATTAACATTAGAAAGATACCGTGAATTGTTTGGAGAAAACAAACACCCATTCACTGGTGTTGACTATGTAGAATACTATGGAAATGTCATTCGTGAAGAAGGATGTGAAGTAGAAATTATTTTCGCTAACAATCCTAGAACAATCTTAAATTATACAAAAAATGTATTAACATGCGATATTCATACTCGTGCACGTACAAAACGCATCTTAAAAGCTAATGGTGCAGAACGTGTATGCGGATTAGATGATATCATGACAGAATCTATTAATGGAAGTGGATTCAATGCATCTTATGGTTTATTAGGTTCTAATAAATCTACAGAAGACAGCATTAAATTATTCCCAAGAGACTGCCAATACTTAGTAGAAGACATTCAAGCTCAGTTATTAAAATTAACTGATAAACACATTGAAGTTATGGTTTACGGAGATGGTGCATTTAAAGATCCAGTTGGAAAAATTTGGGAATTAGCTGACCCATGTGTTTCTCCAGCATATACTGCAGGATTAGAAGGAACTCCAAATGAATTAAAATTAAAATATTTAGCAGATAATGACTTTGCTGAATTAAGTGGAGAAGAACTTAAAAAAGCCATTGAAGAAAAAATTAAAGCAAAAGACCATGACTTAAAAGGTGATATGGCTTCACAAGGAACAACACCAAGAAGATTAACTGACTTAATCGGTTCTTTATGTGACTTAACAAGTGGTTCTGGTGATAAAGGAACTCCAATTGTTTTAGTACAAGGATACTTTGATAACTTTACAAATTAATATATATGAAACTGCCGAAATGGCAGTTTTTTTTATGAATCGACAAGGTTTAAACTTTATGTTTGATAAGCTATGTATGGGGTGAATACATGGAAAGCTATATTGAAATTAGTATTCTGAATCAAATCTGTATCGTGTATTTATCCATGCTTTTTGCATGTCATCTATGTTTTCAACCTATGCGCGATGCAAAATTGATCCTATATAGTGTGGCAATAACAAGTTTATCGAGTATGCTTTGGTTCTCTAGTTGTTATTTACTTATTATAGTATTTGAAATCGTTTTTCTTTTTACATTATTTTCTTATCATAAAATGGCTTATGTGATTGGTTTATGTTTTCGTATATTATATAGTTTTACGGGATTTCTGCTGATAGGGGGTAGTTTTCACAATGGAATGTGGTTTTTACCAATTGATATCCATATTCTACCTTTCCTTTGTTTTTACCTAATATTAATTTGTTACGTAAAATCAAATGCGCAATGGCACATTAAGAAAAAATGTTATTGTTATAAAATTGACTTTTTTCTCAATGATACTGTGTTATGTTTAAAAGGGTATTTGGATAGTGGAAACTTATTGACGGATAAGGGTATGCCGATTGTATTTGTTGAACAAAAATATGAATCATATTTTGATTTAACAAATATACATGTAGTAGTCATAGATACCGTAGTTTCTAGAGATGAGGTGATTTGTTATCCTTGTGTTGTAGCCCTACCGGGCTGTCGTAAGAAACATATTTATGTTAGTTTTAAAGTCATGGAATTACCAGAGCATTGTGAAGTATTATTGAATATGAAACTAATGAAAGGGTGAGTCGATGGGGTTTATTAAAAGATGGTTACTTAGACTATTCAAAGATCAAGATGAACAATTGGTTTGTTACATGCAAGGAAGTGATGTACTACCAAAACCATTAAGTAAAGAAGAGGAACAGGAAGCATTAATTGCTTGGGAACATCATGATGAGCAGGCTAGAAATAAACTAATTGAACATAATCTTCGGCTAGTGGTCTATATCGCAAAGCGGTATGAATCGAACCCAATTTTCATGGAAGACTTAATCAGTATTGGGTCCATTGGGTTGATTAAAGCGGTTAATACATTTAAAAGGGATAAAAATATAAAGCTTGTGACCTATGCCTCTAGATGTATCGAAAATGAAATTTTGATGTTTTTACGTAAAAAAAGCAAACGTAAAGTCGAAGTGAGTTTCGATGAACCATTGAATATTGATTATAATGGAAATGAACTGCTCTTATCTGATATCCTAGGAACGGATGATGATATTGTCACAAAAGAATTTGAGAAAAGAGAGAACAAAAGAGAAATCTTAAAAGCATTAGAAGGATTAAAAGAAAGAGAACGTCTAATTCTACAAATGCGGTATGGCATTAATCATGTGGAATTAACACAGAAAGATATCGCAAAAGAACTTGGGATATCACAATCCTATATATCAAGATTAGAAAAGCGTATTATTGAAAAATTAAAAATGAAGATGAGTCATGAATTATAAAAAGAATCCAATGGATTCTTTTTTTGTCAAGGTTTCTTTATTTCCAATTTCTTACAGAGATTCAAAAGCATAACATGCTACAGGAATGGGAAAACTTTCTATAGAAGCTTATAGGAAGGTGAAACAGTGAGTCGATATAAAGTCGTGATTAATGGTGTTTCTACAAATGAATTATCCGTACTTTCAAATAAAGAAATGATACCATTATTCATAGCATTACAAAATGGCAGTGAAGATGCAAAACAACAATTAATAAATGGGAATTTGAAATTGGTATTATCCATTGTACAAAGATTTGCTAATCGTTGTGACAACATGGATGATGTATTTCAAGTTGGTTGTATTGGTTTAATCAAGGCAATTGATAACTTTGATTTAAAGCATGAAGTTCGATTTTCTACCTATGCAGTACCGATGATCATGGGTGAAATCAAACGATATCTAAGAGATAATCAAGTGATGCGTGTATCCCGTCATCTAAAAGATCTTTCATATCAAATCTATCATCTTAAGGAAGCCTATATTCAAACCCATCATCAAGAGCCATCCGTTGATTGGATAGCGAAGCAACTTCAAGTGAAACAAAAAGATATCATGGATGCGATGGATTCTTGTCAATCTGTTATCTCAATCTTTGAACCTATTTATAATTCCGATGGAGATGAGTTATATTTGATGGATCAAATCATGGATCAGAAAGATCGAATAGAGGAACTTCAAAATTATATGACCCTAAAAAAGAGTTTGCTACATCTTCATGGAAATCAAAAACATATTATCATGAAGCGATATTATCAAGATAAAACACAGATGGAAATCGCAGAGGAACTTGGTATTTCGCAAGCACAGGTTTCAAGATTAGAAAAACAAGCAATACAAGAATTAAAAAAAGAATTTGAACGATAATACATTATACAGAAAAATGCATATAGTAATATAGGGTGATAGGATGCAATTTAAAGATTTAACAAAAAAACAGGTAATCAATGTATATGATGGTAGTTTTATAGGACTTGTTGATGATATCGTATTTGATCCGATATCATATGAAATTTTAGGCCTCTATGTAAAGCCAAATAGCTCATTTTTTAAAAGACTATGTCCATGGTTATTTTCAGAAACAAAAATAGAACTGACAAGAAAAGAAATTGAATATATTCAAGGTGATGTTATCTTAGTAAAAATCAAATAAAAAGAAACCTCAAAGTAATGAGATGAAATCTTACTTTGAGGTTTTTGCATTATTTACTTTCGTGAAGAAAATTTAAAATATCTTGAGCATTTGTTTGAGGACTTGCTTTTTCAAATGTTTTAATGATGATTCCATTTTCATCAATAACATAGGTACTTCTTGTGATTCCCATATAAGTTTTACCGTATAATTTTTTCTCTTTCCATACATCATAGGCTTCAATTACTGTATGCTCTACATCGGATAGTAGAATGAAAGGTAACTCATATTTTTCTTTAAAACGCATATGAGAACGGGATGTATCCTTACTGATACCAATCACAACAACCTGATCATCAACAAATTGTTGGTAAACCTCTTTAAAGGCACATGCTTGTTTTGTACATCCTGCTGTATTATCTTTTGGATAGAAATATAGAACAACTTTCTTTCCTAAGAAATCACTTAGTGATACCATTTCATTATTTTCATCAGGTAAAGTAAAATCAATTGCTTTTGTGTTTAATTCTAACATATATAAAATCTCCTTTTCTCTATGTTTAATTATAATAACTGATGTAAGAAAGTTCAATAGTTTGATTATCCTTTTTTCAATCTTGTTATTTTTTACAAAGTAAGGTAAAATAAAAAAAGAATACAGTGGAAAGGATGGATCAACCATGGCAGAGAAAAAGTATCGTATCGCATTGTTATGTGAGAACCTACAGGCTTATCGCAATCATGATATCGTCGAACATATTCGTAAAAATTTATACCAAAAAGACTGTTTATTAGAAATTTTAGTTACGGAATGTAATCCTGCATATGAAGCAGAATATATTGATTTATGCAAGAAACGTAGATTTGATGGAATCATCGTTTTCCAATGCTCTGATTCTGAGTATATACGAAAACAAATGAAGACTTCTAAGATTCCAGTTTTATATTTATGTACAACAGAACAGGGCGTCTGTGTTGATATTGATGAATATCAAGCAGCTTATCAATTAGGAGAACATTTAAAAGAATACCAGCATCTTATGATTCGTTATTTGGGTAGTGATGTAAAATTGGCAAACATTCGTATTGAGGCAATAAAAAAAGCTTATCATGCCAATAAACAACCACATGACTTTGCGGTTAAAATAACGGATGGAAGTTATGTGAATACGTTTGAACGCATTAAAGAGATGTTTGCTGAACAACTTGATTTACTAATCTTAGAAGACGATACATTAGCGATTCCATTCTTAAAATACATTACAGAATATCATATTATCGTTCCACAAAATGTATCTGTTGTAACGTTTGCAGGTACAGAGCTTACTCGTGTTTATAGTCCCGTTATGACAAGCATGATGTATGATTATAATATTTATGCACAGGATGTTGTTTCAACGATGATTGCGATGATTGAAGGTCTAGAATTACCTAGCCGTCAATTGATGTTCCAATTACAGAAAGGCGATAGTATCCGTTAAGTAAAAAAAATCAGATATCACAAGTAACTAGTGAATCTGATTTTTTTATTATTTCCAGTTTTTCATAACTGCTTCATATGCCATCGCTTTTTCCTTTGCGATACTTTGATAGATTTCTTCATTTCTGCTTTCAAACATCATCATCGCCCATGTACACCATAGTGCATCTTCTAACGCTTCATAGGCTGTTAATTGGTGTAATGTTTCTTCATTGAAGGAATCAAAATAACATTGATAAAAACGATGACGTAAATCTTCATCGAAAATATTATTTTCACTTAAAAAGGACATTACATCAAAGAGTGGATCATTATTTGCAGCATATTCATAATCGATTAAATATGTTTGATCATCTGCAAATAGGATGTTTCCATCCACCCAATCATTGTGGCAAAGAATATAGGAATGATTCATACTTTCTATTTCCGCAATGACATCTTCTAAACCATTAAATGTATACATGGGGTTGCTTACATGTGATTGATATTGTTTTAAACGGGCAATAGGGTCAAAATAAGTATCAACCGTTTTATGCAAGGAATGAAATTTTTTCATCAAACGTGCAACGCGTTCAATTTTATTTGGATCGGTGCACTCCTGGTAGGTTTTTACATCGGGTAAATATTTCGTTACCTTATATCCACTGATTTCATCATAATATATGGTATCTACATCAATATTGGCACCTTCAATTGCTTGTAAGGCCAATGTTTCGTGATGTCTATTTACGATATTTTCTGCATCCATCCTAGGTACACGTAAAACATATTGTTCATCATCCATTGTTAATAGATAATTCTTATTTGTTAAACCTTTTTTTAAATCAATGAGTTCAATATTTTTGTTAAAAAAAAGAGAATCGATAAATTTAGAATTCTTCATGATAATCACCTTTAATATAATAGCATATTTGGTAAAAATTTGTTAAAATTAATGAGCAAAGAAGGTGAACTTATGAAAAAAACGTTATTGACTACTTGTAACGCAAAATATATTCATAAAAATCTTGCTTTACGTTGGTTGTATGTTACTTGTCCAAAACAAGAGGATGTCGTTTTAAAGGAATATGTTATTAAAGATGATCCAGATCGTATTGTAGAGGATATTGTTAACCAAGATTTTGAAGTTGTATGCTTTAGCTGTTATATATGGAATATTGAACTGATTAAAGAGCTTGTATTGAAAATAAAAGATAGAAAGCCATCTGTTCATATCGTATTGGGTGGACCTGAAGTGAGTTATGAATCTTATGATTATATTCATCAAGGTGTTGATGCGATTTGTATTGGGGAAGGTGAAAAATGTATTTGGGATTATATTGCGATGTTGGATGCCGATCAACCGTATGAGATTCCAGGTATGTATACCAAACTTTTCCCAAATAAGGAGTATCAAAGAGTTAGTATTGATTGGTTGGAAACATTCGAGAATCCTTATTTTTTAGAAATGGATCAAGCATCCATGAAACATCGATATTTGTATTTAGAGACAAGCAGAGGTTGTCCTTATAGCTGTGCCTATTGTTTGAGTAGCGCCGATCGATGTGTTCGTATGTTTTCAGAACCCTATGTGTTAAAATTATTAGAAAAAATTTCAAAAAGCGAAGTTACGCAAGTTAAATTTTTAGATCGAACATTTAACTCAGATCCAAAAAGAGCACTACGCTTAGCTCGTTATATCAACGAACATTGCGTTCATCAAATTTTCCAATTTGAAATCGTAGCGGAGACATTAAGTGAGGATTTATTGAATTTCTTTACCAAAGAGGCAGATGTTCATCGTTTTCGATTTGAAGTAGGTGTGCAGTCCTTTAATTCAACAACACTGAGAAGTGTAGGTCGTATACAAAACAATGCACGTTTACAAGAAGTCATTCAGCGTTTACGTGATGCCAATTGTATTTTGCATGTTGACTTAATTGCGGGCTTACCATACGAAGGTATGGATAGTTTTCATGAAAGTTTTAACTCCCTGTTCGCATTAAAAGCAAGTGAGCTACAGCTAGGAATTTTAAAACTTCTAAAGGGAACGCGATTAAAAAAAGAGTCTTCTCGTTATCATTTAGAGTCTCATAAAACAGCACCGTATGATGTTGTTTCTACGGAATGGCTAACACAAGAAGAATTACTATCTCTACATGCATGTGCAGATGCAGTAGAAAAATTTTGGAATAGTTCCTTGGCAAGTGATGTTATCTCGATTCTGTTACAACGACATTGGTTCCAAGATCCATTTACTTTATTTATGGCACTTGGACAAGAATATCGAAAATTACCGAGACCATATCAGCCACATCAATTATTTTCATGTTTCTATCCTATTACATCCCAATTTCCAAAGGAAGAAGTGGATGCGATATTGTTGATGTCTTACTATAAACGATTTAAGCAAAAACCGCATCGCTTTACGGATGTATGGATTGATCAAACAAAGAAAAAAGAAATTCTACAGGCATGTTTGGATGCTGGAATTGGGAATCAAAAAGAACTATTCTGTTATGGATTGGTTGATGTAGGCTATGCGGATCAAGAATTTGGTTATCAATTGGTTTTGTATAATTCAAAACAACAATTACCAAAAAGATGGTTTATTGATCAATCATTAACAAAGATAAAGGAGATATAGTATGAAAGAAATTATGATTGCGACAAGCAATGCGCATAAAATTGAAGAATTTAAAACGATGCTTGAACCTTATGGTTATCAAGTAAAAAGTTTATTAGACTTAGAGGAATCAATTGAAATTATAGAAAATGGAAAAACGTTTCAAGAGAATGCCTTGATTAAGGCACAAACCATTCATGATCACTTACATATGGCTGTTATTGCCGATGATAGTGGATTAGCTGTTAATGCGATGAATGGGGAGCCAGGTATTTATAGTGCACGTTTTATGGGACGAGATACTTCTTATGATATTAAGAATCAATATATTATCGATTTTTGTAAAGATAAAGAAGATAAAGGATGTCAATTCGTATGTGCTATCGCTTATGTGGATGAAAAAGGAGACAATCATATCTTTACTGGTGTGGTTGAAGGAGAAGTTGCGGATCATATGGAAGGTGCAAAAGGGTTTGGATATGACCCATTGTTCTATTATCCTCCTTACAAAACGACATTTGCAAATGTTGCAGAAGAACAAAAAAATGCGATTTCTCATAGAGGAAGAGCATTAGCAAAATTTATTGAATATTTAGAAGGAGAGAAATAATATGTTGCATTTAGTTTTATTTGAACCAGAAATACCACAGAATACAGGGAATATGATGCGTACATGTATGGCAACGAATACAAAATTACACTTAATTAAACCATTAGGTTTTGATTTAGATGAAAAACATTTACGTCGTGCAGGTATGGATTATATTTCAGCCTTAGATTATAAAATGTATGAGAATTGGGAAGATTTTACTACCCAAAACCCTAGTGAAAATTATTACTATATGACACGTTATGGGAAACATGCACCAAGTCAATTTGATTTCACGAAATGTGAAGGTGATATTTATCTAGTCTTGGGAAAAGAGAGTACAGGAATTCCAAAAGAAATCTTATCTCATCAATTAAATCACTGCATGCGTCTTCCAATGGTAGCAAATGCACGTAGTTTAAATTTATCTAATTGTGCGGCAATCATCATTTATGAAGTGTTGCGTCAATTAGACTATCCAGGATTAAGTGATGTAGAAGTCATCAAAGGGGAAGACTGGTTAGAAAAATAGTAAAAAAGAGAGATTTTGAATCTCTCTTTTTTAGATCTGAATTAAAAATCATCTAAATTTTTTAAATTATTTTTCTTGCTTCCATCATTGATGCCACGGATATGTCTTGCGCCATCACGTCCAGTAAATGGAATTGCATTTTCAATTAATCCTTTTTCTACAGCTTCTAATGCTTGTTCATAATCATAAACATTACCATTTTCATCTTTGAACTGTTCCAATGTACCTTTCTGATTTCGTCTTGCGGCTACAAAGCGTGTTTTACTACTAGATTTTGATTTTTTCATTTTTCTTTACCTCCTATTACTAGTGTGTTGTATTGGTATCTTAACTATACTGGAAAAATACGGTAACAAGAGGAATGCGATAATCTCGATAGTATTTGATTTGAATTTTTTGTGTTTTGTTATATAATATTAAAGAGAATTATAACACTTAATTCTTTTTTATTATGAGATGGAAGATCATAGACAAGAGGTGGTTTTGATTGAATCGTTCACAAATATTCCTTTTAATAGCACTATGCATATTAATTGGATTATCTGCATTATTTTCATCTACAGAGACAGCATATTCTAGTGTGAACATGATTCGTTTAAAGCAATTGGCGAAAAGCGGAAATAAGAAGGCAAAAATTGCTTATGCGATGTCAAAAAACTTTACGGCAGTTATCACAACGATTTTAATAGGAAATAACGTTGTTAATATTCTTGCGACGTCTTTAGCGACAGCTTTATTAACCGATTTATTTGGTAGTAGTGGTGTTGCATTGGCAACTGCAATTATGACAATCTTAATTCTAATTTTCGGTGAGATTGCCCCTAAAATTATTGCGAAAGCAAAAGCAGATTCTGTAGTTATGCTAGTGGCTAGACCATTACAGATCATGTTATGGGTTTTTAGACCTATTTCCTATGTTGTAGAAACGGTTGAAAAAAGTTGGGAAAAACGATTGAATATTCAAACAGTTACAGCGACTGAAGATGAGCTTTTAGAAATTGTATCGACGATTGAACAAGAAGGAGTTCTTGAACAAGAAGAGCGCGAATTGATTGAGAGTGTTATTGAGTTTGATGATACACGTGTTCGTAATATTATGATTCCAAAAGATCAAGTTGTATTTGTCTATGATAATGCGACATATGATGAATTGAAACAAATTTTATTTGACCATAAGTTATCTAGATTACCGGTTATCTCTTATGAAACACTTGAAGTTGTAGGTATTCTTAGAATTCGTGATGTTTTTGATGCATTGTTAGCAAATGAAGAGGTTGTGATTAAGAATTTAATCCAAGAGCCTATTTATGTTACGCAAAGAAAGAAATTACCGGATGTATTAGAAATTATACAGAAATCAAGAGTTCATATGGCCATCGTAGAAGATGCGATTGGTTCGAAACGTTTTGTAGGAATTGTTACATTAGAAGATGTATTAGAAGAACTAGTTGGTGAAATTTATGATGAATATGATCCACTACCACACCATGTAATTGAAATTGGATTACATACCTTTGTCATTGATGGCAGCGTATCAATTATTGACTTTTTTGATCAATATGTTGATAACCAGGAATTGCCAAAAACATCGACCCGTACTTTTGCAGATTGGATTTATGAGTTGAGTAATCATCGAAAAGTCCGCAAAGGAAGAGAGCTTGTTTTTGAAAATTTCGAATTTAAAGTACTGGAAACTAAGGATGGGAAAGCAACCAAACTTGAGTTACAGATAAAATCATCAAACGATGATGATCTATTAAAATAGGAGGAAATTATGAATATTTTTTTAAAGGCATTTAAACCAGAAAATGCGCCAAAAGCACTAGGACCATACTCTCCAGCAGTTAAATTGGGAGACTTTGTATATTTATCAGGACAGATTCCTTTGAATCCTGAAACTGGTGAAGTAGAAGGAACTACAATTGAAGAACAAACACACCAAGTTATGAAAAACATCAAAGCTGTTTTAAATGATATGGGATTAGATTACAAACACATTGTTAAAACAACAATCTTTGTTAGTGATTTAAATGATTTCGATAAATTAAACGAAGTTTATGGATCTTATTTAGAAGAACCATATCCAGCTAGAAGCTGTGTACAAGTTGCTCGTCTTCCTAAAGATGTTAAACTTGAAATCGAATGTATTGTTATTGATACATTAGTTTATGAACAACAACTAGCTGCACAACAAAATTCATGCTCTAGCTGTAGTGGCGGATGCGATGGAGGATGCTGCTAACATATAAAAAAACTCTTTATGAGTTTTTTTTATTTTTTGTAAGTATTTTTACAGTTTTTCATATAAAAGAAAGTATATATAGTATGAACCATGTAGAACAGGGGGAAACTATGTTATTAATGCTATATATGTTCCATAACGATACGATTTGTATTTCGGGTGGAATTGATAATCTTCATGTACGCAAAGATGTGAAAATACAAAAAGTATTATCAGAAATCTGTTTATTAGGAGGAAGTACTTTCAAAGGTAGGGTAGATGCTAGTACACAAATTTTGAAGATTCGCCAAAAAGCACCAATTGTTTATATTATGAACAATATGCTTTTTCCAACTGTTTCATACAATCGTTCGGATTGTATTTGGATTAATCCAAAAGGAGTTATGGAATATAAACGTGACGGAAATGAAACAACTGTCCAGTTTTACAATGGCTTTACAATTAATATTCCGATTGAATATCGAAGTTTTAAAAGACAAATGACTCGATGCAAAGAATATGCAGACTTTTTAGGACAACATTATATTTAATTGTAACGTTTATCTGTTTTAGCTTGTTTTAAATGTAAAATTAGAATTGTATATAATAATAAAAAGTACATGGTTCTATGCAATTTTAAATGATATAAACGTTTGATAACTTTCTAAAACAAAAGAGAAGAGAATGAAAAATTCTCTTCTCAGACTGTTGACAAAAGGTCAGCAGTTTTTTTTTGTAGATGGTATAATAAT
>SAMEA104404106__coassemble_1177_pt1 | contig 21035 bp, 23 predicted proteins | sample SAMEA104404106__metabat2_high_PE_075 | metagenome-assembled genome bin SAMEA104404106 (sample SAMEA104404106) | Balaenoptera acutorostrata
TCAAATTCACCCGTAAATACTAGGTTTGTCAACCACACGATTGTAGATTATTAGAAAAAGTTTTAGAAAAATTTGTACTTGAGTATGCGATACTACAATTACATGATAAAATAGTATAGATAAGAGGTGATTGTATGACGGTACATTTACATGTTCGAAGTTGTTACACATTATTAAAGAGTACAGTTACGATTCCAAAGTTAGTACAAAATGCAAAAATGTATGGATATCATACAGTTGCTCTTTGTGATAAAAATGTGATGCATGGAGCCATGGAATTCTATCATGAAGCAAAGGCTGCAAATATTAAGCCAATCTTTGGGATGGAAGTCGATGTGCTTGTAGAAGATAAAATCTATGGTTTTGTTTTACTTGCGAAAACAAACCAAGGGTACAAGGATTTAATGAAATTATCGACGGTGTTAAATACATCCGAGAGAACACAAATCATTACAATGGAGGAGCTTGTAACTTATACCCATGACTGTATTGTGATGACAAACGGAGACCAAAATCAATTAGAAACGGATTTGTTAAAGGAACATGATTTAGCAATTACTTCCTTCCTTTCTCAATGCAAACAATATTTTTCTAATTTTTATGTTTCCATCGCAAGAAATGATAGTCCCTTGTTACAGTCGAAAAATAAACGTTTAAAACAACTTAGTCAATCATTATCTATTCCAACGATTGCCTTGTCTAGAATATATTTTAATGAACCCGAGGATGAGGAGAGTTATAAAACGCTTTGTGCCATTGATCAAGGCGTAACTTTTGATGATAAGATGCTGAATTATAGTCCAAAGCGTTATTTTCGTTCACCAGCAGAAATGTCTTCTTTGTATGAGGAGGACGATTTGCGTAGAACGGATGAAATTGCCGATGCATGTAACGTAGATATGCAATTTGAAAAAGCAATTTTACCAAAGTTTAAAAATCGATATGGTGTTAGTAGTGAGGAATTTTTAAAGAACCTATGTCATAAGGGACTTGAAAAACGCATGCAGTATCAACCGATACCTGCAGTTTATCAAAAACGTCTGTCGTATGAATTAGATGTGATTATCTCTATGGGTTATGCCGATTATTTTTTGATCGTATGGGATTTTATCCGCTTTGCGAAATCAAAAGATATTTATATTGGTCCTGGGCGTGGAAGTGCTGCTGGGTCTTTGGTATCCTATTGTTTAGGTATCACGCATGTGGATCCTATTAAATATCATTTATTATTTGAGCGTTTCTTAAATCCAAGTCGTGTATCTATGCCAGATATCGATACGGATTTTCCAGATAATCGTCGTGATGAAGTTATTCAACACGTTCGTGAACTATATGGAGATCGTCATGTTTCACATATCATTACGTTTAATACGTTGGCTGCCAAACAGGTTTTACGTGATGTAGGAAAGGTTTTACAAGTTTCCGCTAGACAAATTGACTTCTTATGTAAACTTGTACCAAATCGTCCAAAAGTAACCTTGCAGGATGCCTATCAAGAACAACCGAAATTTAAACAGATGGTTAATTCGGGTGATCAAATGCGTAAGCTATATGAAATATCCTTACGTTTAGAGGGTTTGCCACGTCACTCATCCCTACATGCGGCCGGTATTATTTTAAGTAATGATGATATCACAAATTACTGTCCTTTGATTGACGTTGATGAAGGTCTTTGTGCAACGCAGTTTACAATGGAGTACTTAGAAGAACTCGGATTGATCAAAATGGACTTTTTAGGTTTGCGTAACCTGACGATTATTGATGAAATCGTTCATCATATCAACGCCAAAGAAAAGCGTTTAGATATTATGCGTATCCCTTTGGATGATCCACGTACCTATCGCTTGATTCAACAGGTTGATACGGTTGGTGTCTTCCAGTTGGAAAGTGAAGGAATGAAGAATTTGCTTCGTAAAATGCAACCAAATTGTTTTGAGGATATTGTTGCGACCATTGCGTTATTTCGACCAGGTCCGATGGAAAATATTCCGCTTTATTTAGAGAGTCGAAAACATCCTGAAAAGGTGCATTACTTACATCCATCACTAGAGCCGATTTTAAAGGATACATATGGCATTATCATTTATCAAGAGCAGATTATGCGTATTGCACAAACGATGGCTGGATTTACACTTGGGGAAGCCGATAACCTTCGTAAAGCAATTTCTAAGAAGAAGGGCGAAGGGTTGCAGATTCATCGTCAAAGTTTTATTGATGGTGCAATAAAAAATGGGTACGAAGAGTCTTTGGCTAATGAAGTATATGAATTGATTATGAAGTTTGCTAACTATGGTTATAATCGTTCCCACTCTGTAGCCTATGGTATGATTGCTTACCAGATGGCTTACCTAAAGGCTAATGCGCCATTGTACTTCTTTATGTCTCTATTAAATAGTGTCATTGGTTCCGAAACAAAAACGAGTGAATATGTTTTTGAGGCAAGACGTAGAAAAATCCAGATTTTGCTACCATCCGTGAATCATAGTGAAGCACAATATACAATTGAAGATCATGCACTGCGTTATCCATTGATTGGAATCAAGGGAATTGGTATGGCGGTTTCAAGTAGTATTCTAAAGGAACGAGAACAACGTGGTCCATTTGTTGATTTCTTTGATTTTGTAGCACGTATGGAAGGGAATAAGATTGGTAAAAAGACAATTGAATTACTAATCTATGCTGGCGCATTGGATGAATTTAAGGTCAATCGAAGTAGTATGATTGCTTCCTTAGATGATGCAATCCGATATGGTAATTTGGTTAAGATTGAAGATCAATCACAAGTGTTGTTTGACTTTAATCTAGTTAGTAAACCGATTATGATTTCAATTAAAGAAAATGCGATGTTACGAGCAGAAAAGGAAAAAGAGATGCTTGGTTTCTATTTATCTTCACATCCAATTGCTCAAATGCGTGATTCTATGCAAATGAATTTAATTCCATTAATCGCGTTGCCATCAAAATTAAATAGCTATGTAAAATTTCTTTGTATCGTAGAAAAGACGAAACAATATCGAACGAAAAATGGTCATTTAATGATGTTTGTGGTTGCAGCGGATGAAACGGGTAAATTTGATCTAGTCTGTATGCCAAATATCTATGAAATGCATATGCAGGACCTAGTGAAGGGGAATTATCTCTATGTTGAAGGTGTCATTGACAAGGAAACATCATGCTTGGTGAAAAAAATATCACGAGTGCAAAGACCAGAATAGAAAGCAATCGAATATTTAAGTAAATATTTTAAAAAATATATTGTCAAATAGTATACTTCATGATAATATATCTATGTTGTATGTCCTCTTTTGGATTTACAACCGCTCAAAGCAAGGTTTAAGTATGGAAACATCACCTTGTCTGGCGAGTCTTAAAACTAGAAGGAGGTGCGATTATGTACGCAATTATCGAAACAGGCGGAAAACAAATCCGTGTAGAAGAAGGTTCAACAATCTTCGTTGAAAAATTAGATGCAGCTGAAGGAGAAACAGTTGTATTCGAAAACGTTGTAGCTTATTGCAACCGTGCTTTACGTGTTGGTACTCCATACGTAAAAGGTGTTAAAGTTAACGCTAAAGTTGAAAAACAGGGAAAAGCTAAAAAAATCATCGTTTACAAATATAAAGCGAAAAAAGGAAGCTCCCACCGTAAACAAGGACACCGTCAACCATACACTAAATTAACTATCGAATCAATCGAGGCTTAATTTATGGTTGTAGTCGAAGTGAAAAAGCATCATGACATCATACAATCCATTTGTATTCATGATCATGCCGGTTATGCGGAAAGTGGTCAGGATCTTGTATGTGCAGGAGTAAGTTCTATTTCTGTTGGTATGCTCAATGCTTTGGATCAATTGACGAATGATGATGTGTGTGACCTTGTCATGAAGGAAGCATATGTAAAAATCAGTTTAAAGAAGAGTGATCAAGTAGCTGAATTACTTTTGGAAACATTATTGATCCAGTTGAAAACTCTTGAATCAAATTATTATAACTATATTTCAATACATGATCAGGAGGTGTGAGTATGAAATTCGTATTAGATATCCAGTTGTTTGCGTCTAAAAAAGGTGTAGGTTCTACAAAGAACGGTCGTGACTCTGAGTCTAAACGTCTTGGCGCAAAATTAGCTGATGGACAATCTTGCCATGCAGGTTCTATCATTTACCGTCAGCGTGGAACAAAAATTCACCCAGGTACTAACGTTGGGAAAGGTGGAGACGACACGCTATTTGCTAAAGTAAGTGGTATCGTTAAATATGAGCGTTTAGGTAAAGACAAGAAAAAAGTTTCTGTTTACCCAGTAGCTTAATGATAATAAATCCCCAACCGGGGATTTTATTTTTGTCAAAAATACATAAAAATATAAATAAATATAAGGAGGTGTCATGATGTTTGTCGATCGCGTTAAAGTTCACGTCAAAGCCGGAAAAGGTGGAGATGGTATTGTAGCCTTCCGTAGAGAAAAATACGTTGCTTTCGGTGGCCCTAGTGGGGGTGACGGTGGTGATGGTGGTAACGTTGTATTCATGGTAGATGAAGGACGTACTACATTATTAGATCTACGTTATAATTTAAAAATTACTGCTGAACCAGGTGGAAAAGGGAAAACAAAGAAAATGCACGGTGCAAGAGGAGCAGATACAATTGTAAAAGTACCATTGGGTACTATTGTTAAAGATGCTAGAACTGGCCGTATCATTGCCGATTTAACACACAAGGGACAGCGTGAGATTATCGCTAAAGGTGGTAAAAAAGGAAGAGGAAACTTCCACTTTAAATCTAGTAAAAATACTGCACCACAGTATTCTGAACTAGGTGCACCTGGAGAAGAATTTGACGTTCAAGTAGAATTAAAGGTATTAGCCGATGTTGGATTGGTTGGTTTCCCATCTGTTGGTAAATCAACATTATTATCTGTTGTATCAAAGGCGAAACCAGAAATTGCTGAATATCACTTTACAACAATTGCTCCTAATTTAGGAATGGTTCAAGTTCCAGATGGTCGTAGTTTTGTTATGGCTGACTTACCTGGATTAATTGAGGGAGCTAGTGAAGGAAAAGGACTTGGACATCAGTTCTTACGTCACATTGAACGTTGTCGCGTTATTATCCATGTTGTGGATATGGGTAGCAATGATGGTCGTGATCCGGTTGAGGATTATCGTATCATCAATGAAGAATTAGCAAATTATGAATATCGTTTGATGGAACGTCCACAAATTGTATTAGCGAATAAAATGGATTTAGATCCAGCGCAAGAAAATCTAAAACGCTTTAAAGAAGCATATCCGGATGTGGATGTGTTTGAAACAACAACAATTATTGCGGAAGGATTAGATCCTGTATTATACCGTGCTGCTGATTTATTGGAAACAACACCACAGTTCCCATTATTCAATGATGCGGAAGTGGATGATGAAGCAGAAGGTGTATTATACAAATTCGAACCTGAAAAACCAGCATTTGAAATCCGTAATCTTGGTAATGGAGATTGGGAAATTGTTGGTGAAGAAATCGAAAGAAGCTTTAAGATGTCTAAATTGGACAACGAAGAAGACTTCATGCGATTTGCACGTAAAATGCGTAAGATGGGAATCGATCAGGCATTACGTGATGCAGGATGTACAGATGGTGATACCGTTGTCATCTGCAACATTGAATTCGAATTCATGGAATAATAATATTAAGTCAGTGAAAACTGACTTTTTTTAGTTATATTACTAGATTATTTAGGAATAAAAATGGTATGATAAAAAATACGATAGGGAGGTAAATGATTATGAAAATGGTATCATGGAATGTAAATGGTATTCGTGCTTGTATGACAAAGGGATTTATGGATTTCTTTCATGAAATTGATGCGGATATCTTATGTATTCAAGAAACAAAAATGCAGCCAGGACAATTAGAAATTGAAACTCCTGGATATTATCAATATATCAATAGTGCTGAGAAAAAAGGGTATAGTGGAACGTTGGTATTTACTAAACAAGAACCGATTTCGGTAACCTATGGCATTGGTATTGAGGAACATGATCATGAGGGTCGTGTCATTACTTGCGAATATGATAATTTTTATTTTGTCTGTGTGTATACACCAAACTCAAAAGATGGATTGTTACGATTGGATTATCGTATGCAATGGGAAGATGATTTTAGAGATTATCTATGCCGCTTAAAAGAAAAGAAAACCGTTATTATTTGTGGTGACTTAAACGTTGCACATAAAGAAATTGATTTGAAAAATCCAAAGACAAATCGTCGTAATGCAGGATTTACGGATGAAGAACGTGAAAAGATGACCATTCTTCAAGAACATGGATTTGTTGACTCTTTCCGCTACTTATATCCAGATGCTGAAGGTATGTATTCTTGGTGGAGTTATCGCTTTAAGGCAAGAGAAAAGAATGCGGGATGGCGTATTGATTATTTCTTAGTTAGTGATGATGCAAAAGATAAGATTAAAGAAGCATCCATTCATCGTGATGTATTTGGTTCTGACCATTGTCCAGTATCTTTAGAAATTGATTTATAATCTTAGAATCCTGTTTCAACAGGGTTCTTTTTTACTAACTATTTTCATGGTTATCGTATATTCTTAATAGAAAAAAGGAATGATTCTTTTTTTTTCATAGTGACCATGATAAAATAGAAAAGATTGATTAGAACAATAATAGAAAGGAAGCTTATATGATTGCATTTGTAAGAGGAAACGTATATACGTATGGAAAAGATTATGTTATTTTAGATCATCAAGGAATTGGATATCGTATTTTTATTTCAAATCCAACGCGTGTTCCATCAAATGAAGAAGTAACGTTGTTTACTTATCAGCATGTCCGGGAAGATGCAATTATGTTATTTGGTTTTTGTTCTTTAGAAGAACATGATTTATTTTTACAGTTAATTAGTGTAAAGGGTGTTGGACCGAAAACAGCGTTAGCAATGCTTGCGGCATGTCCTGCTAGAGATATGATTGTTGCGATTGAAAACAATGATGTGAAGACGTTAAAAGGATTACCGGGTATTGGTGCTAAGACGGCTAGTCAAATCGTATTGGATTTAAAAGGTAAATTGGTTGAAGAAACAACAGAAGTTGAAGTGAACGATAATCCTCAATTGGTGGATGCGATTGATGCACTAAAAGCATTAGGATATAAACAAAGTGAAATCTCAAGTTTAAAGAAAGAATTATTATTACTAGAGAATGCGTCTACGGATCAATATATCCGTAAGGCATTAACGATATTAGCAAAACGAAAGGGAGTGTAGTGAGTGGATCGTGTAGTATCAAATGAAATGCAGAATATGGAAGAAGAAGATACGCTACGTCCTTCCTCTTTGCAAGAATATATTGGACAGGCGCAGTTAAAGGAAAACTTAGCCATCTTTATTCAGGCTGCAAAACAGCGTAATGAGGCATTGGATCATGTCTTACTTTATGGCCCTCCAGGATTAGGAAAGACAACCTTGTCTTATATTATTGCCAATGAAATGGGTGGAAAGATTAAAACAACATCAGGCCCATCCATTGAAAAAAGTGGGGACTTAGCGGCAATTTTATCAACATTAGAACCTGGTGATGTCTTATTTATTGATGAAATCCATCGTCTACCTAAACAGGTAGAAGAAGTCTTATATCCAGCCATGGAAGATTACTGCTTGGATATTGTCGTTGGGAAAGATTCAAGTACGACACGATCAATTCGTATTGATCTGCCACCATTTACCCTTGTTGGCGCAACAACACGTGCAGGAGATTTAACAGCTCCATTACGTGATCGTTTTGGGATTGTATCGCAATTAGAATTTTATACATTAGAAGAACTACAACGTATCATCTCTCGTACCAGTCGTGTTATGGATACGGAAATTGAACCAGATGCAGTTTTAGAGATTGCCCTGCGTTCTCGTGGAACTCCTCGTATTGCGAATCGTTTGTTTAGACGTGTTCGTGATTTTGCACAAGTTATGAATGATGGCGTGATTAGTAAAAGTGTCGCATCCATGGCTTTGGATAAATTAAAAGTCGATGAGTTGGGATTGGATAATGTCGATCATAAATATTTAAAAGGTATTATTGAACGATTTAAGGGTGGTCCAGTTGGTTTAGAGGCATTGGCTAGTAGTATCGGTGAGGAATCCATGACATTAGAAGATGTGTATGAACCTTATTTGTTACAAATAGGATTTATTAACCGAACTCCACGTGGTCGTGTGGTCACCGAAAAAGCTTATCGACATTTGGGTTATAGTATTGATGAAGGATTATTTAGTCTTTAAAAATAGAAATCATATGTCCACTACAACAACCAATTAGAAACAAAATAGGATTCAGTAATAGACGGATGATATGGTTTCTGTTGAACAGTTGTATTGGAGTCATCACAAGTGTAATAACGAATAGAAAATAAAGTGCGGATTTGAGCACTTTTTTCTTTTGCTTACATGAAAAATAGACACCACAAAAGAAGTAGGCTAACAGTTTAAATATGAAATTTAGCTGATGAAAAAGATGAAGAGATATGAAATCAAAATAGAATAAGGCACTTGTAACTACAGATACTAAACATGAGCAGATTAGAAAAAGCAACATGGTTTGACCATATGTTTTAATGGAAATATGCATTGAATCACCTCAATTATAGGTATGCTTTTAAAGGATGTTTTATGTTAGGAGGATTGTATGGAAGCCTATGGAGTATTGATTGTAAAATGTTTAACGGTATACGTGATTTTGATTATCGCATTAAGGTTGATGGGAAAACGTGAAGTTGGAGAATTATCGGTTTTTGATATTGTGATTTATCTATTGATGAGTGAGCTATTGGCAATCTCCATTGCAGAGCCAAAGGTTCATGTGATGAAATCCATTGTGCCAATCATCACGCTTGTCATTATTCAAATCTCGATTAGTTATGCATTGTTAAAGTGGAAATGGTTACGGGATCTGGTAGATGGAAATAGTGTGATTGTGATTGATCACGGAAAGATCAATCAAGAGGCTATGCGTAAAAATAGATATAATATTGATGATTTGATGTGTCAATTACGAATTAATGGGATCAGTACACCGAGTGAAGTTGCCTATGCGGTTCTAGAAAATAATGGACAACTTAGTGTATTATCAATGAATGCATGTAAAGTTGCTTACCCACATCCCATTATCTATGATGGTGTTATCAATCACAAAGTATTGATGGATATTAACAAAGATGAACAATGGCTCAGAAGTTGTTTACGAAAGCAAGGAATACAAGATGTAGAGGATGTATTTCTTTGCATTTTAGAAAAACGAGGATTTTATATTATAAAGAAGCATCATCTATAATCTTGAAACTTTAATATTCTTTTACTTACGTGGTAGGCGTGTAATATCGTAGTTACAAGCATTCCAAGGGTAAGTGCAATCGGTAAACAATCTGCTGGGAATTTGGAAGCATAGGTTACAATTAACCATAATCGTAATAAAGAACCAACACAAGTATCTACTAACGCATAGTTACTTAAAGATAGTCCATGCATCAATGCACTTAATGGAGCTTGTAAGGAATAAAGAATAAACGGTAATGCTAATTTTTTTAATAACTGTACTCCTTCTGTTGAATGATAGCATAGTTTGAAAATGAAGTCTGGAAGCATGTAACAAAGGATACCGATCGAAGATCCAATTAAAAAACATAAGCCTAAGGAGAATATCATAATTTTCATTGCCTTTGCATAGTTTTGTTGATGATAATTTGCGGTAAAGGAAGGTAATAAATCATTGCTTAAGGCAATGGTTAAAAAACTAGGCATGGTAAGAATTGGCAATACATAACCATGTAAATGAGAATACGTAAATAAAAGTGTCTGTTTTTGAAGATTAGAAAGTCCGTATAACATAATAATTGGTTCAAGAAAATAGACGAGTGATCCAAGTAATTTACTACCCGTCATTGGAAAGCAGAGATGACAAAGTGCATAGAAATCTGCTTTTTTTATGTTGCAGTTAGTTGTAAATGGCTTTGTTTTTAAAAAGAAGGGAAGCATAAAAATAAAGCTGCATAATTCTGCGATACTCATAGAGAAAATTGCGATAAAACAAAGAACACTAGGTGATAAAGTTGGATGGAACAATCGAAAGATGTATAGAAAAAGGATACGTCCAACTTCTTCCATAATTTGGGCAATGGTTGGTATAACAGGTTTTTGGATACCATAAAAATATCCTTTTAAATTTCCCGTTAAAGAAACAAAAGGAAGCAGCGGAAGAATACTATAATAAAGAAATCGTTCAGATGATGTAAAATGATTTAGAGAAGACAAAATCGGACTAAATAAGAACAGTAAAAGACAACAGAAAACAGTCAAAAAAGAAGAAAATGCGAGCGATAATCTGATATAGGATTTTCCTTTTTCAGCGATTAATTTCGATATGGCTAAGGGGATGCTACATTGGACTAACGTAATGAACATGACAATCGTAGGTAATAATAAAGTATATGATTTCATCGCATGTAAGGGTAGAAATCGTGCAATATAAATACGTACAAAAAAAGAAAGCGCTTTTGCTAGCGTGGAAAATAATAGAATCAATGCAGCTCTACTTACATAGTTTCGTTTCATAAAATCACCTGTTTTGATAAAATTTTATGTATTTTTTTGAACAATTATGAAAAAAAATAAAAAGAATTGTAGGTAGGTTGACGAACATGCAGAAATCATGTTGCCTTATAAGATAGAATGATGTAAAATATTTATTATGGTATAAAGGAGGAAGCTATGATCGAGCAAAGTTTAATAAATGATAAGTATATCAAACTTGCTATCGCTTTAAAAACAAACCAATTAAAGCGTGAGGAATTGTCTTCCTTGACATATCAGCTTGTGGAAAGTGCATTAATTGGAAAGTGGAAGTATAATAAAGTGAATAGCATGCATGAGGCTGTTCAGTCTATTATGAGCATGGACGCTAATGAGGTTGTTGCATATTTGTCCAATGAGGCAATCATCATGGGTTCAAAAATGAAGATTAATGACTTTGAAGATTTATTTGGAGGAGATTAACAATGAAAAAATCGCGTTTAGTTGTTTTTGGAATTACTGTCTTGACAATTTTAGCGATCATTATCACATGTAGTCCAGCAATCAAGGATAATATGAGACTTGGTTTGGATTTACAAGGTGGTTTTGAAATCCTTTACGAAGTAAGTCCTTTAGAAGGTAAAGACTTACCAGGTATGGGTGCAGTTGCTGAATCAGTAAATAAACGTGTCGACGTATTGGGCGTTAATGAACCGGATATTACTGTTGAAGGTGATAATCGTATTCGTGTTCAACTTGCTGGAATCAAAAATGCAGATCAAGCAAGACGTGTTATTTCATCAACAGCGAATTTGACATTCCGTGATGTGAATGACAACTTATTAATGGATGCTAGTGTCCTAAAAGAGGGTGGAGCTAGTGTAACAACAGACGAATATGGAAATCCTGTTGTAAGCTTAAAATTAGCTGACCAAGCAAAATTCTATGAAGTAACAAAAAAAGTATCTGCAATGGGCAATGGAGATAACTTAATGGTTGCATGGCTTGACTTTGAAGAAGGAAAAGACTCTTATGCAGCTGAAAAAACAAAAGAAAATCCTAAATTCATTTCTGCTGCTTCTGTAAAAGAAGGAATCAATAGTGCAAGTGCACAAATCAGTGGTAACTTCACAAAAGAAGACGCAAATGAATTGAAAGACTTAATCAACTCAGGTTCATTACCTGTTCAGATGAAAGAAATCTATAGTGATGCAGTTACTGCTGACTATGGTGTAGACGCTTTCTCTACAACAATGATGGCTGGAGCAATCGGTATTATCTTGATCATGTTATTCATGATTGGTTACTATCGTTTACCTGGTTTAATTTCTGCAATTACGATTGCATCTTATGTATTCGTTGTATTCTTAATTAATAATTTAATGGGTGCAGTGTTTACATTATCAGGAATTGCTGCGTTAGTTCTTGGAGTTGGTATGGCTGTTGACTCTAACATCTTAACGTTTGAACGTATTCGTGATGCATTATACAGTGGTAGAAGTGTTCGTAAAGCATTCTATGAAGGAAGCTCTAAATCATTTATTACAATTATTGATGCTCAAGTTACAACATTCATTTCAGCATTAATTCTATTTATCTTTGGTACAGGTAGTGTCAAAGGATTCGCTACTATGTTGATTGTATCTACAATTTCTACATTATTAGTAATTGTATTCGTTGCGAAATTCTTATTGAAGATGCTTGTTGACAGTGGTAAGTTAGATGGTAAAACACACTTATTCGGTGTTAAAGACAGTCGTCTTCCTGATGTTAACAAAGGACAATCAAGATTCTACTTTGGACGTTTCCATGGATTTGATTTCGTTGGTAAAGCAAAATACTTTGTTTACTGCTCATTAGCAATTATGGCATTGGCTGTATGTTTCATGGGATTCAATGGAATTAAAGGAAATGGTATCTTAAACTTCGGTATCGACTTTACAAGTGGAACAAAAATTACTGTACAAAGCGACAGTGCTATTAATGAAAAAGAATTAAAAGCACAGTTAAAAGATTTAGGAATTCATGCAAACAGTATCAAATTAAATGGTAGCAAGAATCAAATCGCAAATGTCTTTGTAAAAGAAGCAGTAGATACAAAAACGATGGATCATGCAAAAACTGCTTTAAAAGAAACATACAAACATGATATTAGCGATAGTACAGTTACTCCAGTAATTGGACGTGAATTAGTACGTAAAGCAATCATTATCTCTATCCTTGCTTGGGTAGGTGTTATGATCTATATCTCATTACGTTTCAAATGGGATTATGCATTAAGTGGTATTGTTGCCTTGATTCATGACGTATTCATTATCTTAGGATTCTGTGCAATCTTCCGTTTAGAAGTAAATACAGAAATTATCGCTGTTATGCTTGCGATTATCGGTTACTCAATTAACAACTCAATCGTTGTATTTGACCGTATCCGTGAACAAGTTCGCGAAAACCGTCATGATAAATTAACTCCAGTTAAATACAAAGAAATTGTTAATATTGCGTTACAAAATACTGCAACTCGTTCAATCTTATCAACATTTACAACAATTCTTCCTGTTGTTTGCTTATTAGGATTTGGTAGTTCAGCAATCTTTACATTCTGCTTAGCATTATGTATTGGTTTACTTGCTGGTGCAGGAAGTTCTTTATTCATCGCTGCACAGTTATGGTATCAATTGCGTTTACGTGAAAAACCAAAAGCTAAAAAAGTTCACAAAAAACACAAAAAAGAAGATGTTGAAGAAATGATTATCCCAGGATTAAATGATTTCTAAAACGTTAAGCGTATCGAAAGATACGCTTTTTTTATCCTTGTTTCAATGGGATAATCTATGTTATAATCGCACTTGCAGAGGTGAAAGATATGTTGATTTGTCCAAAATGTAAAAATGAATTAAAGAAGATCGATCGATCTTGGAAATGTATCAATAATCATTGTTTTGATATTGCCAAGCGAGGATATGTAAATTTAGTTTTAGGGTCCTCCAAAGGAAGCGGGGATGATAAGGAGATGGTACGTTCTCGTACGAACTTTTTATCCCATGGCTATTATCAAAATCTACGATCAGCAGTATCTGATATCGTTACGCACTTAGAGCTACATACGATTGTCGATGCTGGTTGTGGGGAAGGATATTATACAAATTATATAAAACAACAACATGAAGATGCAGATATGTATGGTTTTGATTTATCTAAATTTGCGGTTGATGAAGCTTGTAAAGCACATTGCGGGGTAATGTATGGTGTTTGTAATATTTTCCATTTACCATTATCCGATGCATCTTGTGATGGTGTGTTGTCAGTGTTTGCTCCTATTGATATTGATGAAAATGCTCGTGTTTTAAAATCTGGAGGATATTTTATTAAGGTTGCTCCAGGTCCAAAACATCTTTGGGAGTTGAAGAAAGAAATTTATCCAGATGTTTATGAAAATGAAATAGAAGTAGGATATCCAGGCTTTGAATGTATAAAAGAAGAATTATTAACAAATCAAATTCATATTGATCATCAAACAGATATTTGGTCTTTATTTCAGATGACTCCATATTATTGGAGAACACCATTAAAACAAGCAGAACATTTGAAATCATTAACGGAATTGGATACTACCACACAGTTCCATATTACGGTATATCGCAAAAAATAGCCTTTTCAAACAAGAATTGGCTATGTTATAATAAAAAAGAATGTATTGGAAAGGCGGAATAATACTATGGCATTTGAAAGTTTGACAGAACGTTTAAGTCATGCGTTAAAAAATATAACTGGTAAAGGGAAATTAAGCGAAAAGAATATGAATGACATGTTGCGTGAAGTACGCATGTCATTATTAGAAGCCGATGTTAACTACGGCGTAGTAAAAGAATTTATTGCTCGTGTGAAAGAAAAAGCACTTGGAACGGAAGTGATGTCTGCTTTAGATCCAGGTCAAATGGTTGTTAAAATTGTTCGTGATGAAATCGTTGAATTATTAGGGAAAGAAGATGCTCCTGTAAATTATAAACAAGAAGGTATCACAACGGTTATGATGGTTGGTTTACAGGGTACTGGTAAAACTACTGCTGCAGCTAAAATTGCGAATGTAATGAAAAAGAAACAAGGACGTAATCCATTGCTTGTTGCATGTGATGTGATTCGTCCTGCTGCCATTGAACAGTTAAAGACATTAGGAGAAAGCATTGGTGTTGAGGTATTCTCATTAGGTGTTGAAACAAAAGCATTAGAAACAGCAAAACGCGCAATGGATTATGCAGTAGAAAAAGGATATGACACTGTTTTATTAGATACTGCTGGTCGTTTGCATATTGATGAAGAATTAATGCAAGAATTAACAGATATTAAAGACTATGTAAAACCAGATGATATCTTATTAACAGTTGATGCGATGACTGGTCAAGATATCGTAAATGTTGCGACAAGCTTCCATGAAACACTATCTGTTACAGGTTTAGTCTTAACAAAACTTGATGGTGACTCTCGTGGCGGTGGTATCTTATCTGTTCGTAGCATCACTAAAGTTCCAGTTAAATTTGTTGGTCTTGGTGAAAAGATTGAAGATTTAGATGTATTCCATCCTGAACGTATGGCAGATCGTATCTTAGGTATGGGTGATATTTTATCTTTAATTGAAAAAGCACAAGATAAAATGGATATGGAAGCAAGTGAGAGAAGTGCAAATCGTATGATTAGTGGGGAATTCACATTGACAGATATGCTTGTTCAATATGAACAAATCGAGAAGATGGGAAACCTTGGAGGTATGATGAAATTCTTACCTGGAATGGGTCAAATGGCTGGTCAAATCGATGAAGCAAAAGCGGATAATAAAATTAAGAAAAGTAAAGCAATTATTCAAAGTATGACTCCGGAAGAACGTGAAAACCCAGGTATTCTACGTGCTGGACGTAAAAATAGAATTGCTAGAGGTAGTGGAACAACAGTTTCAGATGTCAATCGTTGTATTGCTGAATATGAAAAAATGAAGAAAGTCATGAAACAGGTTGTAGCGATGTCTAAGAATGGCGGAATGCCAAATATGGGTGCCATGGGTGGTATGAAAAACATGCGCGCTATGAATAAAGCAATGCGCCAAGCGAAAAAAGGAAGAAGATTCTAAAAAAATATTAAGGTGTTAAGTAAAAGTACTTGACACCTTCTATATTTATGATATACTTAACGAGCATTAAGAATGTACAGGAGGAATTTACAATGGTAAAATTAAGATTAAAAAGAATGGGTTCTAAAAGAAAACCTTTCTACAGAATAGTAGCAGCTGATTCTCGTTCACCTAGAGATGGACGTATCATCGAAACAATTGGAACATACAATCCAACTAAAAACCCTGCTGCAGTAGTATTAAATGAAGAATTAGCAATCAAATGGTTAAACAATGGAGCACAACCATCTGATACAGTTCGTAACATTTTATCAAAAGAAGGATTATTAAAACGCCTTCACGAAGAAAAAAGCGCTAAATAAATATGATTGATTTCGAAAAAGTGTTGCTAGATCTTGTGACACCGATGGTAGAAGACAAAGCAAGCGTATCTGTTAAAAAAATGGATACTCTTGATGAAAACGAAATTCTACTTTATGTTTATGCAAATAGTGAAGATGTTGCAAGATTGATAGGACGTCGTGGTATTATGGCTTCTTCGATCAGACAATTGATGTCTGTAGCATCTAGAAAAGAAGAAAAACGCGTTACAATCAAATTTGAAGCTTATTAGGATGCATATGCATCCTTTTTTTAGGAGGTTAAACCATGAATGAAATTAAAGTTGGTGCTTTAGTGAATACCCATGGCTTACGTGGTGAAGTGAAGGTAAAACCATTAACAGACTTTGCGGATGTGCGTTTCGCAAAAGGAAGTGAACTTCATATTCAATATAAACAAGAATTGATCCCCGTTGAAGTGCAGTATAGTAAATGGGCTAAAACTTTACTGATCGTAAAATTTAAAGGTATTAATGATATTAATGATGTAGAAAAATATAAAGGATGTACATTATCAATCAATATGGACGAAGTTCATGAATTAGAAGAGGATGAAGCATACTTCTTTGAATTAAAAGACTGTACCGTATACGATGAAAATCACAATCGCTTAGGTATTGTTGAAGAAGTACTAGAAACAAATGCAAATGCTGTTTTAAGAGTAACGGACGGAGATCGTAGTATCTTAGTTCCTTATGTAAAAGCATTTGTAACAAGCTTTGATCGTGAACAAAAAGAAATTCATATTAAGATGATGGATGGGTTACTATGAAAATCACAATTATAACTTTGTTTCCTGAATTTTTTGATAGTTTTCAAACGACATCCATTATTAAACGCGCATTGGATCGCAATCAGGTAGAATTTGAGGCAATTGATTTCAGACCTTATACAACAGATAAACACAATCATGTGGATGATACTCCATGTGGTGGTGGACAGGGAATGGTATTAAGTGTACAACCGATTGTAGACTGTTTAAAAGCAGTGCGTACAGAAGATTCCTTCGTTGTGATGATGTCTCCACAAGGAGAACCATTTAAACAACAGCTTGCTCGTCATTTTGTTCAAAATGTAAAACATTTAATTCTGCTTTGTGGACATTACGAAGGGTTTGATGAACGCATTCGTTCCTATGTTGATATGGAAGTATCCTTAGGTGACTTTGTGCTAACGGGTGGAGAACCAGCTGCATTAGTAATTAGTGATGCGATTATCCGTTTGCTTGATGGTGTCATCTTAGAAGATAGTCATAAAGATGATTCATTTGAAAATGGATTGTTAGAATATCCTCAATACACTCGTCCTGTTGAATTTGAGGGACAAAGAGTGCCAGATGTGTTATTAAGTGGACATCATGCAAACATTCGTAAATGGCGTTTAAAACAGTCTTTAAAGAAAACAATGGAACGTAGACCAGATCTATTGGAAAACAGAACATTTACGAAAGAAGAACAAAAATTGATGGCTGAAATTAAAGAAGAACTTAAGCAAAAATAAAAAAGTAAGAAAAATGACAGATCATTATCTTTCATCTAAGCTAAAAAAATGGTATCATAACAAAGAGAAGAACCCGAACTTCTCGATTGCAGCGATGAATGATATTGTAAATTATAGTAAGTTCTCTATTTACAAACAATGATGATGTGTGTTATAATATGTCAGCCTTGATTGGCAACGAGGTTCCGCTGAACGCAATACTTGTTTAAGAGCCCAACGTTCATATATGTAAGAAAAGGAGTGCCGAATTATGAATTTACAATTAGTTAACGAAGTAACAAAATCACAATTGAAGAAAGATATTCCTTTCTTTAGATCTGGTAGTACAGTACGTGTACACGTTAAGATCAAAGAAGGTGACAAATCTCGTATTCAGGTTTTCGAAGGTTTAGTAATCTGCAGACAAGGTGGAGGAATCGCTGAAACTTTCACTGTTCGTAAAATCTCTAACCAGATTGGTGTAGAAAGAACTTTCCCTTTACATTCTCCAATTATTGATAAAATTGAAGTTATCCGTCACGGTAAAGTAAGAAGAAACAAATTAACTTACTTACGTGGTCGTTCAGGTAAAGCTGCTCGTATTAAAGAAATTCGTTAATTTGAAAAAGTCGGGATATCCCGACTTTTTTATTTAAAGCTGGAGGAGTCAAAATGCGAAAATCTGTGAATAAAAAGCACAGACAGGACAGCGACGATACATTAGGTAGCGTTGTTACTAGTAATCTTTTTTCTCTTTTTAAGATATTTTTGGTTTGCTTTGGACTCGTCTATGTTTTGGTGAACTATGTTGTTCGCCCAATTCATGTAAATGGACAAAGTATGTTTCCAAATATCCAAGAAGGTGAATTTGCATTTAGTAATGCTTTTTCTGCTAAATTTCAAGAAATTGAACGTGGAGACATTGTTATTGCATATGAAGATCAATTATTGCATCGCATGGTGATTAAACGTGTGATTGGTTTGCCAGGCGACACTGTTTACTGTCAAGATGATACTATTTATATTAATGATCTACCATTGGATGAACCTTATCTAGATAACTTTTGGCAAGAGACAATTATCGGTACAGAAGATTGTTTTACTGAAAATTTTGAACCGGTAACACTAGGTGAGGACGAATATTGGTTATTAGGGGATAATCGTATTAATTCGAAAGATTCACGTCTTTTTGGTGCGTTTGATCGAAGTCAGATTAAAGGGAAAGGGGCATTTGTTTTATTTCCTTTAAAAGAAATGCGTGTAGTTGAATAGGTGATATTGTGGAGAAGATTGAGTTCTATGGTCGTATGAATTCCATTTTAGGCTTTATAAAAACATGTTGTTGGTGCTTGCTTATTTCAATCATATTTGTAAATTGTATAGCGAAGCAGTGTAAGGTGATTGGAAGTTCAATGTATCCATATATAAAAGAAGGAGAATCCGTCATTGTTGATTTGGTTTCTCTGCACTTTACAGATATTAAACGATTTGATGTCGTTGTCGCAAAGAATAAAAAAGATGATCATTTATGGGTGAAAAGAGTGATTGGTTTACCAAATGACACCATCCAATTTAAAAATGAACAGTTGTATATTAATGGAACCCTAGTACAAGAGCCTTTTTTGAACGATCGGTATATTGCTAGTGTTCTTGGGGCGAATGACTCTATGTCGTTTACAAAGGATACAAAAGAAATAAAACTACAAAACGATGAATATTTTCTAGTTGGAGATAATCGAATTCGTTCTTTGGACTCTAGAGATCCGAATATCGGGCCATTTTCAAAGGAAGATATTGTTGGAAAGGGATGGTTGGTTATCTATCCTTTTGAAAACATTCGTTTTTTATCTAACTAGCAATGCGATGCATTGCTTTTTATCTAGTTGTAACATGAACTAGATTATTGTAAAATACCTACTAGGTATAGATCTGTGTATATACCCTAAGTGAAGAAAATAATGTATGTAAGATACATGGAATAAGGAGGTCAATTATGAGCGAACAAACAAATGAACCAATTAGTAAGGTTTCCATTAACTGGTTTCCAGGTCACATGACCAAAGCGAAACGAGAAATGCAAGAGAAGATGAAAATGGTTGATTTAGTGATTGAGTTACGAGATGCAAGAATTCCAAATGCATCAAAGAATCCAATGATTGAACAATTGATTCAAAATAAACCTCGATTAATTATATTATCAAAGAAAGATAAGGCAGATCCGACTGTAACAAATGCCTGGATATCTTTTTTAAGTAATGAACAAACACAAGTATTAGCGTTGGATGTTGTAAAAGAAAATATTACACCAAAAGTAGTAAAGGCAGTACAACAATTGATGAACGCAAAAATTGAGCGTATGAAACGTAGAGGAATCCGTCCTCGTGCGATGCGTGCCATGGTAGTAGGTGTGCCAAATGTCGGAAAATCTACCTTTATTAATAAAATTTCGAAAAAGAAAGTAGCGGTTACTGGAGATCGTCCAGGGGTTACAAAATCATTACAGTGGTCAAAAGTAAACAATGACTTGGAATTATTGGATACACCAGGTGTTTTATGGCCAAAATTTGAAGACCAAAAAGTTGGGATTTTATTAGGTGTAACAGGTGCCATTCGTGATGAAGTATTGCCATTAGAAGAAATTGCGGCATGGGCAATCACGTATTTAACAAACGAATATCCAGACTTATTAAAAGATCGTTATGATCTAGAATTGGAAGAAAATCCATACGTTATGTTGGAAAAAATTGCTAAAAAACGTGGTTATATGAGAAATAATGAAATGGATGAAAAACGTACGATTGAAACATTTATTCGTGAATTACGCGATGATAAACTTGGTTCTATCAGTTGGGAGAATCCAAATGAAATGTGCGAATGAGTATGAACACGCTTGGTGGCAAGAAGGGAAACAAAAAATCATCGGTATCGATGAGGCAGGAAGAGGTCCAATTGCAGGACCACTTGTTGTAGCTGCCGTTAGTTTTCCGGCTGGTTTTGAACATGAGTCAATTTATGATTCAAAAAAATTATCCGAGAAAAAAAGAAAAGAATTGTTTGAAGAAATTAAGACATTAGCAAGTGAATATCATATTAAAATTGTTTCTTGTCAAGAAATTGATGACTTGAATATTTATCGTGCGACACAAAAAGCAATGAATGACTTAGCAGAATCTTTTACGAATGCAGATGGAGTTTTAACGGATGCTATGCCATTACCGAACTGTACTTTAGATGTGATTCCTTTGGTAAAAGGTGATCAAAAAAGTGTCAGTATCGCAGCTGCTAGTATTCTTGCGAAGGTTACGCGTGATGAAGTCATGAAGGAATATGATGCAAAATATCCTGAATATGGGTTTGCGAAACATAAGGGATATCCAACAAAAGGTCATATTGAGGCTATGCATACATATGGTGTTATTGATGGATTGTATCGTAAATCATATGGTCCTGTAGCACAAATGGAACAAATGAGCTTAGATTTAGAATAAA
>SAMEA104404106__coassemble_1185_pt1 | contig 20987 bp, 14 predicted proteins | sample SAMEA104404106__metabat2_high_PE_075 | metagenome-assembled genome bin SAMEA104404106 (sample SAMEA104404106) | Balaenoptera acutorostrata
GTACGGTTCAATGGGAGGGGCGGGAATTATTTTAATTTTCCCTCTACCCTATTTGTTGATTACGAATTAGGTTTAGTGTTCCACCGCACTTGATTGTTTCAATATCCAATTGAGTTAAATTGTGGTGTACGGTATATGTCTTTTGCTTTGTGACATTGATCACTGTAATTGGTTTGTTGACTTCAATAGATAATAGATTTTCCAATCGTAATTCATCCATTTCATCAATCGTATCGTAATCACTTTCTTGATCAAAAGTAAGTGGTAAGATACCAAAGTTAATTAAGTTTGCACGGTGAATACGAGCAAAGCTTTTAGCGATTACCGCCTTAATTCCAAGATACATTGGAGCAAGGGCAGCGTGTTCACGAGAGGAACCTTGTCCATAGTTGCTACCGGCAATGATAAATCCACCCTTGTTTGCGATACAATCATCATGGAAGCTAGCTTTTACATTCATAAAGATAAATTCACTAATCTTTTCAATATTAGAGCGGTATGGTAACACTTTTGCTCCAGCTGGTGCAATGTGATCGGTTGTGATATTATCATCGACCTTAATCATGACTTTTTTATCGATACAATCTTCTAATGGTGTATTGATTGGCAATGGTTTAATGTTTGGTCCACGAATGACCTCTGTTTCTTTGGCAAGTTGTGCATCTGGTGCAATGATCATCGTATCATCAATCGCAAATGTTTCAGGATCTTGTGGAACTACATAATCAATGGTTCTAGGATCGACGATGTATCCTGCAATGGCACTGGCTGCTGCTGTTTCCGGGGAGACTAGACATACCTTTGCAGATAAGGTTCCACTTCGTCCATAGAAGTTACGGTTAAATGTACGTAAGGATAAAGCATTGGTGATAGGGGATTGACCCATACCAATACATGGTCCACAGGTTGATTCAAGAATTCTAGCACCGGATGCAATCATGGTCGCAAGTCCTTGGTTGCTAGCTAGCATTTTTAATACTTGTCTTGAACCTGGTGAAATCACAAGGCTGACATTTGGATGTACCGTTTTTCCTTGCAAGATGTTCGCAACACTCATCATATCGCGATAAGATGAGTTTGTACAACTTCCAATCGCTACCTGATCGACCTTTAATCCGACAACTTCTGATATTGGCAGTACGTTATCTGGTGAATGTGGCATCGCAATCATCGGTTCTAAGGTAGTTAAATCTAAATCGATGACTTGATCATAGATGGCATCATCATCGGCAATTAGTTCTTTCCAATCCTCTTCGCGTTGTTGTTTGCGTAAGAATTCTTTAGTGACTTCATCACTTGGGAAGATAGAAGTTGTAGCTCCTAGCTCTGCTCCCATGTTTGTGATGGTAGCACGTTGTGGGATGCTTAATGATAGAACACCATCTCCACTATATTCAATGACATTTCCAACACCACCCTTTACGCTTAAGATTTGTAGCACTTTTAAAATGATATCCTTGCTAGAAACTCCTTTTTGTAAAGAACCGTGTAAGCAGACGTTGATGATTTTTGGCATTTGTAAGTGAAATGGTCGTCCCGCCATGGAACAAGCAACATCCAATCCTCCTGCTCCAATTGCTAAACAGCCAATTCCTCCAGCAGTTGGCGTATGAGAATCACTACCTAATAATGTTTTTCCTGGTTTTGCGAATCGTTCTAAATGTACTTGGTGACAAATACCATTTCCTGGTCTTGAAAAATAGACGCCATGTTTCATGGCTACGGTTTGTAAATATTTATGGTCATCGGCATTTTCAAACCCGCTTTGTAAGGTATTATGATCAACGTAACTAATTGATTTTTCGGTTTTGACCTGATCGACTCCCATTGCTTCTAATTGTAAATATGCCATGGTACCTGTTGCATCCTGTGTTAATGTTTGATCAATTTTAATCGCAATCGGCTCATGGCGAATCATCTCTCCCTCTAAAAGATGACTTTTAATGATCTTTTCTGTAATCGTTGGCATGTAAATCCCCTTCCTTTCCTAATCGTCTGTTCTATTATAACACAGTATCTGAAAATATTTCATTGATTTAATGAAAAAAATGATGTAAAATATGAAAGAGAATTGAAACAGACAGGGAGGAGGACATACGATGAACGATGTTCTACACAGGTTTTATGAAAATTCAAAACCGTATTCCGATATACCAAATGAGTTATTTCGTAAATATAATATTAAAAAGGGATTGCGAAATGAAGATGGTACTGGTGTTTTAGTAGGGGTTACAAGAATCGCAGATGTTGTTGGATATACGTATGAAAACGATATTAAAAAAGATGCAGAAGGAAAGCTATTTTATCGTGGTATTGAAATTCGAAATTTAATTCAGCATCTTCGTACCGATTGCGTATGTGGATATGAAGAAACATGTTTTTTATTATTGTTTGGCTATTTGCCAAATCAAGAAGAGTTGCTTACATTTTGTAAGTTATTAAGAGATCGTTATGAATTACCGGAAGATTTCTTAGAGACCCGCTTCTTGCGTATGCCAGGAAAAAACATTATGAATCGCTTACAACAGGCAGTACTAGGATTGTATGATTATGATGATGCACCAGATGATACAAGCGTTGAAAACACGTTGCAACAAGGATTATCCATCCTTGCTAAGCTTCCAAGTATTATCTGTTATGCTTATCAAAGTAAAATGCATCGTTATAATAAGGCATCCTTAGTGATTCATCCCGCACAGCCTTCGTTATCGTTAGCGGAAAATATATTATATATGTTGCGTGAAGATCATGAATTTACGCAGTTAGAGGCTCGAATCTTAGATATGATGCTCATTGTTCATGCGGAACATGGCGGAGGAAATAACTCTACCTTTACTAACGTTGTGATTTCATCGACTGGAACGGATATGTATTCATCCATTGTAGGAGCGATTGGAAGTATGAAGGGTCCACGTCATGGTGGAGCGAATTTAAAAGTAAAAGGAATGATGAAGGAAGTTATTCAAGAACTTGGTTATTGTGATCATGATATTGAAATCAAGGCGTTATTATATCGAATCCTAAATAAGGAATTCTATGATTGTAGCGGCTTGATCTATGGAATGGGTCATGCGATTTATACGCTAAGTGATCCACGTAGTGAGGTGCTACAAACCTATATTGAACAGCTTGCGGTATCAAAACATAAACAACATGAATATGAATTTTACAAGCGTTTTGAACGCTGTGCAAAAGAAGTGATTCTAGATGTAAAAGGAATTCATGTTTCAAGCAATGTTGACTTTTACAGTGGCTTTGTTTACGACATGCTAGAAATACCAGAAGATTTATATACGCCATTATTTGTGACGGCTAGAATGGTTGGCTGGTTAGCACATAATATTGAAAATAAGGTATATGATGGACGAATCATGCGTCCAGCTACAAAATATGTTGGTCAAGAACGACCTTATATTGAATTGGAGGATAGAACATAATGAAAACAGTTACCGTATTTAAAGGAGATGGCATTGGGCCAGAAATCGTGGATGCAGTCATTCAAATCTTGAATGCCGCAAAGGTACCATTGGAGTATGAGTTTTTTGAAGTTGGGGAAGCAGAATATAATCGAAATGGGAAATTAATTCCCGATGCTGCCTTTGCTTCTTATGAAAAAAACAAAGTGTTACTAAAAGCACCAATCACAACACCGATTGGAAAGGGATTCCGTTCTTTAAATGTAACGTTGCGTAAAAAATATGATTTATATGCGAATATTCGACCTGCAAAATCAAATGATGCGGTTAAAACACGGTTTGAAAATGTGGATATTGTTACGTTCCGTGAAAACACAGAAGACTTATATGTTGGTGTAGAGGAACAGATTGATGCAGATACCGTACATGCGACAAAGATTATCACTAGAAAAGCAAGTACACGCATCATCAGAGATGCCTTTGCCTATGCAAAAGAACATAATCGTAAAAAAGTTACCTGTGTGCACAAGGCAAATATTTTAAAAATGAGTGATGGTATGTTCTTAGATATCTTTAGAGAAGTCGCAAAAGAATATCCGGACATTGAAATTGACGATAAGATCATCGACAATGTTTGTATGCAATTAGTTATGCATCCAGAAACATTTGATGTGATTGTAACACCAAATCTATATGGGGATATCTTATCCGATTTAACGAGTGGTTTAATTGGTGGTTTAGGATTATTGCCTAGTTGTAATCTTGGTAAAGAGTATGCATTGTTTGAGGCTGTGCATGGTTCTGCACCAGATATCGCAGGGAAACATATTGCCAATCCAACAGCGCTTTTATGGAGTGCATGTATGATGCTTGATACCTTAGGCTTAAAAGAGTATGCAACAAGAATTCGCAAAGCAGTGGATGCAGTTCTTGCGGATGGTAAAGCATTAACACCGGATTTAAAAGGTAGCGCAACAACGGAACAATATCGCGATGCAATCATCGCAAAACTTTAGAAAGAAAAAAATACGCTTGTAAACAATACAGGCGTATTTTTATATGATTGGGAAGTGAAAATATAGAGGTCAAGTCTTTTTTCAATTACGCATTTATGGTATGATTAACAACGAAAGAAATGGGGAATTTGATGGAATTAAAATTAGTCGATTTAGTAAAGAAAATGGAACAGAACAATCCTGATCTTGTTTACTTTGAACAAGGTTCTTTTTTGATGAAACCCATTTATCGTAAATCATCGAATATCATACATATGGAACTTTCCTTACCAAACATTCTTCCATACCAAGTATGGGATGTTTTCTGTATGCGTTTAGCGAAGATTACGCAATGTAAAACAGAAGTATTGATTACGGTGACAAATCCAGAAACAACAATTTTACAGGCTACCGAGTATATACATCATTATGTTAGCCTACATCCAACGCTTGCGATCTTCCGTGATAGCTTGCCTTCTTTGGATGGAAAATATTTAGTCTATCATATTGCGAATGAGCATGATCGTGATTTAGCAATTCAAAATAAGCATTTAGTTGAAGCATTTTTAGAAACATGTGGTTTTCAATTGACCATTACGGTAGAAGAGATGAAGGTGTCACAACAAATTCCAACCATAAAGGTGAAGGATGAGGCACCAAAGCCTGTGCAGACCTTTGAAGAAAAGAAAAATTACAATTTTAAACCGAAGAAAAAACAAGGGTTAGATCGTTATGTACCATTGTCGATTCATGATATTACCGAAGCATGTCAAGATATTCGTATTCGTGGTAAGATTTTTGATTCTGAAAATCGTACATTGCGAAATGGAAAAGACATTCAAACCTTATGGGTGGCAGATGATGACGATGCGATTATTTTAAAACGTTTTGAGCGTGGTGCAGTCACAAAAGAAGTGCTAAATGAAATCAAAACGGGTGATTCTATCGTTGCCTATGGACGTGTAGAATTTGATACTTACTCAAGAGAGCTTGTCTTTATGGCGGATGTTATCCAAAAAGTGCCTGAAATCAAGCGTGTGGATGAAGCAGAAGAAAAACGCGTTGAACTTCATGTGCATACCAAACTATCCGAAATGGATGGTGTTTGTGACATCGCAGAATTTATTAAAACGGCCAATGATTGGGGATGGAATGCGATTGCGTTAACCGATCATCGTGTTGTACAGGCCTTTCCAACTGCGCAAAGTGCTGTAGATAATATCAATAAAAAACGAGAAACACCAATGAAAATTTTATATGGTGTAGAAATGAATATGGTGGATCCTGTTCTTCAGATTGTACGTAATGCGGATGAGCGTGAACTTGAAAAAGCAAGTTATTGTGTATTTGACCTTGAAACGACGGGTCTATCTTCAAGATTTGATCACATCATTGAATTTGGTGGTCAGATTATGAAAGATCGTACCTGTGTAAAAAGTCTACAATTATTTATCAAGCCACCGGTTGCATTGAGTGCCTTTACAACTGAATTAACAAATATTACCGAAGAACATTTAAAAGATGCGAAACCATTTGAAGAATGTGTAGATGAAATCTTAGATTTTATTGGCGATAGCGTTTTGGTTGCTCATAATGCTTCCTTTGACTACGGATTTTTAAATGCTGAACTTGCACGAATTGGTCGTGAACCATTGAAAAACCCTGTTGTCGATACCTTGCATTTAGCCTATGTGATGTTTGATCGTAAAGGGTATCGTTTAGGGCAATTGTGTCGTCAGTTTAGTATTCGATACGATGAAGATGTAGCCCACCGTGCCGACTATGATGCGGAAGTATTAGCACAATTATTTATGTATATGTTAAATGAATTAAAGCACATTCCAAATCTAAAAGCGCTACAAGCGATGCAGGATGAAAGCTGCTTTAATAAGGTGTTTGATAAACACGTCACGATTTTAGCGAAGAATATGGCTGGATTAAAAGAGTTGTTTGAACTTATTACGCTATCTCACACAACCTATTTAAGCTACAACCATAAAAGTACCGCGAACATTGTGGCAGAGCCTCGTATTTTACGAAATGAAATAGAAAAAAGAAGATTGAATGGAAACTTATTGATTGGTTCATCTTGTTCAAAAGGAGAAGTGTTTGATATGGCACAGACAAGAAGTGAACAAGAATTAGAACAGGTGATGCGTTTCTATGATTATATTGAAATACAGCCATTGGAAAATTATCGGTATTTAATTGATCGAAATTCAATCGCGGATGAAGATCGTTTAAAACAGATTATTCAAGCAATCATTGACAAGGCTGATGAATTGCATAAACCATTGGTTGCGACAAGTGATGCTCACTACGTTCATCCAAATCAAAAATTAATTCGTGATATTTACATCAATTCTCAAGCGATTGGTGGAATTCGACATCCATTGTATGTACGTAATGCAGAAAAACGTAGAAAGTTTAAAAGTCCAAATCAATTCATGCGAACAACGGATGAAATGTTGGAAGAATTTTCATGGTTAGGAGCACAGCGTGCCTATGATATGGTTGTGAAAAACTCCAATTGGGTAGCGGATCAAATTGAAGTGATTCGACCGGTAAAAGACAAACTATATCCACCAGATATTGAAGGATCTGATCAAAAATTACGTGAGATTTGTTTTGAAAATGCACATAAGAAATATGGACCGGTATTACCTGAAATTGTTGAAAAACGATTGAATCGAGAATTGGATAGTATCATTGGTGCAGGTTACTATGTAGTTTACTATATTTCTCACTTGTTGGTTAAAAAGAGTCTAGACGATGGTTATCTAGTAGGTTCTCGTGGTTCCGTTGGATCTAGCTTTGTAGCGACGATGTCTGAAATTACGGAAGTAAATCCATTGTCACCACACTATGTTTGTCCAAAATGCCACTATGTAAAATTCTTTACGGATGGTAGTGTTTTAAATGGTTATGACTTACCGGATATTGAATGTCCAAATTGTGGGGAGACGATTCGTGGAGATGGACACGATATTCCGTTTGAAACCTTCCTAGGTTTTGAAGGGGATAAAGTTCCAGATATCGACTTGAACTTCTCGGGGGAATATCAGCCCAATGCCCATGCCTATACAAAAGATGTATTTGGGGAAGACCATGTATATCGTGCAGGTACCATTGGAACCGTGGCGGAAAAGACAGCCTTTGGTTATGTCAAAGGATATGAAGAAGAAATGGGAATTGAAGGCAGTATGCGAAATGCGCAAATCCTACGCTTAGCGAAAGGATGCGAAGGCGTGAAGCGAACAACGGGTCAGCACCCGGGTGGAATTGTCGTTGTACCTTTGGATATGGATGTCCATGATTTTACACCAGTCCAATTTCCAGCCAATGATCCACATGCAGAATGGAAGACAACACACTTCGACTTCCACCAGATTCACGATAATATCTTAAAATTTGATATTTTGGGTCACGTTGATCCAACGGCGATGAAGATGTTGGAGAGAATGAGTGGTATTGATGTTCGTACCATCCCAATGAACGATCCGGAAACCATGAGCATCTTCTCAAAGGTGGATGCCTTAAAAATCGACACAAGCAAAAATACGGAAGTGACTGGAGCTGCCGGATTACCAGAGTTCGGTACACCGTTTGTTCGAGGAATTCTTGAATTGACTAGACCGACAACCTTTGATGAATTATTAAAAATTTCTGGTTTATCCCATGGTACGGATGTTTGGTTAGGAAATGCGAAAGACTTGATTGATGAAGGAATCTGTACCTTAAAGAGTGTAATCGGATGTCGTGATGACATCATGGTATATCTTCTTCATAAGGGATTGCGTCCAAAACTTGCCTTTACCATCATGGAGAGTGTTCGTAAAGGTAAAGGATTAAAAGAGGAATGGATTCCTGAAATGAAGGAAAATGGTGTAGAAGATTGGTACATTGAATCTTGTAAGAAGATTAAATATATGTTCCCAAAAGCCCATGCCGTTGCCTATGTTATGATGGCGATTCGTATTGCCTGGTTTAAGGTTCATCAACCACAATATTATTATTGTATGTTCTTTAGTATTCGTTGTGATGCGTATGATATTGAAACGATGATCCAAGGAGAACAATCCATTCGTAAGAAAATGCAGGAAATTGATTTTAAATTACATGATAATGCGCGTAAAAATGAAGTTACTAAGAAGGATAAAGATACGTATACAACCTTAGAATTAGCACTTGAGATGGTGTTGCGTGGATATTATTTCTCAAATATCGATTTAATGCGATCAAGTAGTCGAGACTTTATTGTTGACCCAGATAAACCAAACTACATCATCCCACCATTTACAAGTATTGATGGACTTGGTGAAAGTGTTGCCGATACGGTTATTGAAGCACGTAAAAATGGTGGATTCTTATCAAAAGAAGATTTACAACGTCGTACATCACTTAGTCAGACATTAATTAAAAAGTTAGAATCCATGGGTGTATTAGATGGTTTACAGGAAGAAAATCAATTATCTTTATTTTAAAAACTGAGCATGAATCGCAAGATTCGTGCTTTTTTTCTATCTATGAAATTTTATCTATACGTGATAAAATAAATAAGTCAGGGAGGAGATCATATGGAATTATTAATTTATGTTATGAACAAAGTTGATCTATTGGATCAACTACTTGAAGATTTCTCAAAAGAACCTGAATTTCGAGCAACCATTATCGATTCTATGGGAATGGCTCATATGTTAAAAGATTCAGGATACTTTTTAAGTCTTAGAAATTTATTAAATCAATCACAAGTAAATTCAAAAACCATTTTAATGGCGGTTGAAAAAGAAAGTGTTGAAAAAGCTGTACGTATTATCGAAAATTTAGTAGGTGACCTTACCGATCCAGATACAGGGGTTGTCTTTACTGTGCCAATTTCTTATTCTAAAGGATTAGTGAAACAGAAGTAATCTATGGAAGCATTTTATTATTTAGCAATCATCCTGTTAGCAGGATTGGTTTTTGGTCGATTGGTACGTTTTTTTAAATTACCGAATGTAACTGGATATTTAATTGGTGGATTGATCATCGGTCCATCGTTTCTTAATTTCGTCACTGCGGAAGGCATTGAAAGCCTATCTTTTTTATCAAGTGTTGCCCTTGGTTTCATTGCGTTTTCTATTGGTAGTGAATTTAAAGCATCGTATTTTAAACGCGTGGGGATTACACCAATTGTCATCGCGATTTTAGAAGCTTTGATGGCGGTTGTCCTTGTTTGTGCAACCTTGATTTTATTTGGATTTGATCCTGCATACTCCATTGTGCTAGGTGCTATTGCGGCAGCAACTGCTCCAGCTGCAACCATTATGGTTATTAAACAATATAAGGCAAGAGGACCGGTAACAGAAACATTGTTAAGTGTTGTTGCCTTGGATGATGCGGTCGCATTAATTTGTTTTGGTGTTGCGGTTGCGATTGCACAGATGATCAATCAACCGGGTTCAACGGATGTTGTATCCGCTATTCTTGATCCCTTATTGGAAATCGTCTATTCATTAGGTATTGGTGGATTATTAGGATTCTTATTTGCGATTCCTGTTCGTTTCTTTCATGATGAAGATAGTCGTCAAACCTTAATTTATGCCTTTGTATTATTTGCCTTGTTCATCGCACAAAAAGCGGGTATTAGCGATTTGTTAACTTGTATGGCGATGGGAGCTGTATTTGCGAATGTATCGAATAAAAGTGATCGCGTGATGAAGATTGCCGATCGTATTACCCCTCCAATCTTTGTGGCATTCTTTGTGTTAAGTGGTGCGGATTTAAACATTGCCATCTTACCAACAATTGGATTAGTCGGCGTTATATATGTCATTGTTCGTGTGATTGGAAAAATCTTTGGTGCATGGCTTGGAGCTAGAATTTGTCATGCGGATGAAAAAATCCAAAAATATTTAGGTGTTGCCTTAGTTCCGCAAGCCGGTGTTGCGATTGGATTAACGGTAGTGGCTAAAACGGTCGTGCCAGAATATGCGGAATCGATTCGAGCTGTTATTCTTTGCGCAACCTTGATTTATGAATTGATTGGTCCAAGTCTTGCGAAATGGACATTATCAAAATCTGGAGAAATTCAAACAGAAGCATAAAAATATTTTGTCATTGTTAATAAACAATGACTTTTTTTATGCCATTGTAGAAATGAATAAAATTTACATTTTTTTACAATGAAAGAAACGTCAAAATCTCAAAGTTTAACTATACAAAAATATGTAAACGCGTTATAATTAGGGAGAAAAGTTACAGATTGTGGTGAAGAGTGGGGGTGAACCAGATGTTCATGGGAGAATACGCACATAATATTGACAAAAAAGGGCGTATTATCATTCCTGCGAAGTTCCGTGAGGAACTCGGAGAAAAAGTGATTATCACCCGTGGATTTGATGGTTGCCTAAGTGTTTATACCATGGAGCAATGGGAATTGATCTATGCACAATTGGTAAAACTACCTGTCACCAAAAAAGAAGCTCGATCATTTACTAGAAAAATGATGAGCAAAGCATCAACATGTGAATTTGACGCACAAGGAAGAACGTTGATTCCTTCTTCTTTAGTAAAAGAGGCGGATTTACAAAAAGAATGTATGATTATCGGTGCTGGTAATCATGTTGAAATCTGGTCGAAGGAACGATGGGAATACATAGATGAACTCTCAGATGATGCATTTGAAGAAATGGCTGAAAGCTTAACGGAGTATTTACAATGATAAAACATTACAGTGTGTTGCTAAAAGAAAGCATCGATGGATTAAATATCAAAAAAGATGGTATTTATGTGGATGGAACTTTAGGTCGTGGAGGCCATAGTTCTGAAATCTTAAAATTGTTAGATACCGGTCATTTGTATGCATTTGACCGAGATATCAGTGCAATTGAAGAATCAACTCCACGTTTACAGGCAGTATCCAATCATTTTACATGTATCCATAATTCGTTTTCTCATCTAAAAGAGGAATTAAACGCATTAGGAGTTACGGGTATTGATGGATTGGTGCTTGATTTAGGTGTAAGTTCACCACAGTTTGATGAGGCAGATCGAGGATTTTCCTACCGATTTGATGCTCCACTTGATATGCGTATGGATCAAACGCAAGCATTAAGTGCCTATGATATTGTCAATTCTTGGAGTTATCAAGATTTAGTTCGTATCTTCTTTACTTATGGAGAAGAATCCTTTGCTAAACAGATTGCTCGTAAAATTGAACAAGCTCGCATGGAAAAACCGATTGAAACAACCTTTGAATTGGTAGCGATTATTAAATCTGCATTACCAAGCAAAGTATTAAACAAAAAGGGGCATCCAGCAAAAAAAGTATTCCAAGCAATTCGTATTGCGGTAAATGACGAATTGAAAGAATTAGAAGATGTTTTACAAGAGGGGTTAGAATTATTGAATGTAGGTGGCAGAATTAGTGTTATCAGCTTTCAATCATTAGAAGATCGTATCGTAAAGGAAGCATTTGCGGCTGTAAGTAAGCCAAAACAATATGATAAACGACTTCCAATCTTACCACAAGATATGGAAGAGGCTCCTTATCGATTGGTCAACAAAAAACCTATTTTGGCATCCGAGGAAGAATTATCAGAAAATAATCGTAGCCACTCTGCTAAATTAAGAGTGATAGAAAGGGTAAGGTGAGGGACATGGCTTCGGCAAAATTAATTAAAAAGAAAAAAAGGAAAATGCTTTTCCGTGGTTATGTGACCATCTTTTTCTGTATCTCATTGATCACTTTCGTTGCATCACGTATCGCTTTAAAATCATATAATTATGGTTTGTCTATCCAAGCGGGAAATGCGGAACAAGAAGTGCGTGAACTACGAAAAACAGTATCAAGTTTAGAAACAGAAATCTATAAATTACAAGATCGTGATCGAGTAATGGCAGTTGCTGAAAAAGAGGGAATTAAGACAAATCAAGAACAAGTCATTATTATTGAAGAAGAAAAGAATGAGTAAGGTGGGGTAACATGAACCCGAATAGAAGTAATAAAACACTATTTCATATATTATCAATATCACTAGTGATTGCATGTTTAGTTGTATCAAATGTATTGTATACGATGATTACAGCTAAACATTTTCGTAGTGGTGTCAATATCAAAGATTTTAAAGAACCAGATATTTCAAACTCTGTTGTACTAAAAGGAAATCGTGGAACGATCTATGATCGTGGCGGTGAAGTCATCGCTGAAGATGAAGATACCTATAATTTAATCGCTATTCTTTCTCACGAACGAAAGGACGTTGGAGATATTCCGGCATACGTTAACAATTTTGATCGTACAGCACGCCTGTTGTCTGAAAAAATTGATATGACGGAAGCGGAAATTAAGGATAAATTAGTGCAAGCTGAAAAAGATAATCTATATCAGACAGAGTTAGGTTATGCTGGTAAAAATTTATCAAATAGTGTAAAAGAGAGTATTGAAGAATTGGATTTACCTGGAATTGTATTTGAAAAAAGTACTGTACGTACCTATCCAACTGGTACATTTTCACCACATCTAATTGGCTATGCACAGTATGATGATGATGCGAAGAGAATGAAAGGTATCATGGGATTAGAATCATCAATGGATGATTATTTAAAAGGTGTGGACGGTTTAGAAGTCTACCAAAAAGATATTAATGGAAATATGTTACCAGGAACAAAAACAGTTACTGAATATCCAAAAGATGGGAATGATGTTCATCTAACATTGGATCGAAATGTACAGCTTGCATTGCAATCAAGTCTTCAAAAGACATTAAAAGAGTGCAAAGGGAAACGTGCATGGGGAATTGTGATGGAAGTTGAGACTGGTAAAATTTTAGGATGGGCTGGTGTTCCAACCTTTGATTTAAATGAGCGAAATATTTCCGATAAAAATGGTGGCTATTTAAATACACCAAGTGAATATTTATATGAACCAGGTTCTGTCATGAAAGGAATTACGTATGCTGCTGCTTTAGATAGTGGAAACTACCCATATGGAGAATCCTATCAAAGTGGTTCCTTCTATTATGATGTAGATGAAAATGGAAAAATCTTTAGAAGCAATACGATTGTAGGGGGAATGCCTCCAATCTATGATGCTTTAGGAAAAGATTTTGGTACGATTACCTTTGATAAAGGATTTGTTGTTTCTAGTAATATCGCAATCTGTGAGTTATTGACAAATCACATGGATCCTGAAATCTATAAAGATTATGTATTGAATCGTTTTAAATTTAATCAAAAAGTACAAATTCCTTTTGTAGATAACAAAGAAGGACAAATGCAATTTAATTTACCGGTTGAAAAATTAAATACTGGGTTTGGTCAAGGTATTTCTGTTACTGCCGTGCAGATGGTACAAGCCTATTCTGCGATTTTAAATGATGGTAAGATGATGTTACCTTATGTCGTTGATCGTATTGTCGATGGAAATAATGGGAATATTGTAAAACAATATAATCCAACTGTTGTTGGACAACCTATATCAAAAGAATCTGCCAATTATGTCGTTAATTTAATGAGACAGGTTATTGAAGATGAAATGGGTACAGGACATTATCGTTATAAGATGGATGATGTTAGCGTCATTGCGAAAACTGGTACAGGTCAAATCTTTGCGGATGGACGATATGGAGATTTATACACAAACTCCGTTATGGCCGCAGCTCCAGCAGATGATCCAAAAGTTATGATGTATTATATTTTTGAAAGTAAGGACTTTATGTCTTTTACTGGAGAACCGATGAAGGAGACAATGAAAGCTGCATTGGTTGCCGAAAATATTGCCGGAGAAGAAAAACAAAATGATACCGAGGGTAAAGAATACGATACTTGGGAAGAATATACAATGCCATCATTTATCAATCATAGTTTAACCTATGTTGATGAAAAATTAAAAGATATCAATATTGATAAGAATATCATTGGTAATGGAGAACGTATTATTGCTCAATATCCAAATCCAAATGATCAAATTGTAACAAATCAACGAGTATTCTTATTGACGGATGGGGCAAAAATTACGATGCCTGATATGGGTAAATGGACGAAAAAAGACATTACTGCATTCTGGAATTTAACACATATTGAAGTGGAAATGAAGGGAACAGGAAGCGTTGTATCTCAAAATATAAAACCAGGAGAAACAATATCGAAAGATACGGTAATCAAGGTAAAAATGAAATAACAGAGTGTAAAAGCTCTGTTTTTTATTTCTAATTTATGTCTTATAAGCATATTCTGTATAGAGGTGGAATATGGTACGTTATAGCACAAAGAAACGAGTTTTGATTCTATTTGGAGCATTCATTTGCTTATTTATTTGTATTGGACTAAAGCTTGGATTTGAACAATTGATTCATCATGAACAGCTTTTACATAAGGCATACGATTTATGGGAGCGGGATTTTATGATGAGTGGTCATCGTGGACGAATATTTGACCGTAATGGAGAAATTTTAGCACAGGATGTCCCCTGTACATCAACCATTGTTGTTCCATCACAGATTCAACATCCAAAGAAAGTAGCAAATCAATTAGCGGATATTTTACATTGTGATCAAAATATTCTGTTAAAAAAATTAACAAAACATCAAAGTACGGTACGCTTACATCCAGAAGGACGTTTTTTAACAGCAAGGCAAGTAGATGCGATACAAAAGTTAGATGAAAAAGGGATTTATATTGTACAAGATTCCAAACGTTATTATCCAAATCATACATCCTTATCACAGGTATTAGGATTTACAGGGATGGATCATCAGGGTTTAGCAGGTATTGAGTTACAATATGATTCCATTTTAAAGGCACAAAATGGGTCTTTAAAGATACCTTTGGATGCAAAAGGTAATGCTGTTAGCCAACGGCATGAATCGATCGTACCTGCGGGATATGGCATGGATGTTTATTTAACGATTGATGCAAAGATTCAAGCAATTGTAGAACGTGAAATGGATATCTTAATGAAACGGTATCATCCAAAATCGGTTTTAGCACTTGCGATGGATCCAAAAACTGGAGAAGTATTGGCAATGGTTTCAAAACCTGATTTTGATCCTAATCACTATCAGGATTATGATCATTCGATTTATAATCAAAATTTACCTATTTGGAAAAGTTTTGAACCGGGCTCTACGTTTAAGTCTGTAACATTTGCAAGTGCCTTGGATTTATCGTTGTTTGATATGTTCAAGGATACGTATGATGATATCGGTTATGAAATGGTTAGTGGGGCAAGAATTAAATCTTGGAAAGTGGGAGGACATGGACATCAAACATTTTTACAAGTGTTAGAAAATTCCAGCAATCCAGGCTTTGTAGAGATATCTAGACGTTTAGGATTAGAGAATCAATATGCATATCTAAAGCGTTTTGGTTTTGGTGAAAAAACAGGTATTGATTTACCTGGTGAAAGTAGTGGGATTCTATTTAAAAAAGAGAATATGCATGAATTAGAACAGGCAACGGTTGCCTTTGGGCAAGGATTAAGTGTAACACCAATTCAATTGGTGACTGCCTTTTCGGCAATTATCAATGGTGGTCATCTCTATCAGCCATATATCACAAAACGGATTGAAGATCCATATTTGCACCAAAGTATCCTTTCTTATGAACCTGTTTTAAAGCGTAAAGTAATCAAACCTGAAACAAGTAAACAAATGCGTTATGCCTTAGAAAGTGTAGTTGCCAATGGTGGAGGAAAACAAGCATATATACAAGGATATCGAATTGGTGGTAAAACTGGAACCGCTCAAATTGCCGAGCATGGCGTATACTCCAAATCAAGATATATTTTATCCTTTCTATCTGCAGCACCGATGGAAGATCCTAAAATTGTATTGTATATTGCAGCCGATAGTCCACAAAACGATATCTTATATGGTGGAACTGTGGTAGCACCCGTAGCAAAATCATGTTATGAAGATATTTTGCCTTATATGAATGTAAAGAAAACGACGCAACAGTTACCAAAAAAGCTAATTTGGCCAGAGACAGAGCAAATTACGGTAAAAAATTTTGTTGGAATGCAGAAAAAAGAGGTTATACAAGAAGGACTTCATATGACGTTCTTTGGTGATGGGGATATTGTATTAGAACAATTTCCTGAACCAGGTACAAGATTGCTTGAAAATCAAAAAGAGGTGTGGATTTATCTTGGAAACGCGAAAGCTAAGTGATGTGTTACATCTTTTATCAATAACTAGTAATCAAGATGTTTACCTTTGTGGTATTAGCAATCATAGTAAAGCAGTGTCAAAGGATTGGCTATTTATAAGCGAGTGCAAGCATCCGAATTATTATGACTATCTTTATGAAGCGTTGCGTAAGGGAGCTTATGTTTTAACGGATCAACCATACACCAAGAAGTATCGTAAAAATCAGGTTATTTACGATCCAAAATTACAAGAAAATCATATTAAAATACTATCTTTTTATTATGCGTGGATTGGTTATGATGGAAAGCTTATTGGCATAACAGGAACAAATGGGAAAAGCAGTGTAGCAAGCTATCTTACCCAATTATTAAGGCTGAAACATAAACGTGTGTTGCGCATTGGTACACATCTTGTAGAGGACGGTTGCATATATAAAACAACGAAAAACACAACACCAGATGGTTATCTTCTTGCCAATATTTTACAATATGCAAAACAACAGAACATACCTTATATTGTGATGGAACTTAGCTCTCATGCATTTGAGCAAAATCGACTTTCATTTCTTAGATTTGATTGCATCATTGTAACAACGATTACTTCGGATCATTTGGATTTTCATAAAACTAAATGTCACTATCAACATGCAAAACAAAAGTGTCGATGGTATCTAAAGGATCATGGCTTTCTGATTGTGAATGCGGATGATGTTGGTAGTTCATCACTGCTTTTTTATCCGCATAGAAACATGATTACCGTTGGTACAAAAAAGGCACATTTTCTAATAAAAGATATTTCCTGTAATCAATACGGTGCATCCTTTATACTACAACAAACACGTTATCATACAACTTTACTAGGTATCTATAATATTTATAATGTCGTATTCGCATTAAGTTGTATGCAGTGTGTGTTTTACGAATTAATTGAGCGTAACGAACTTTTAAAAATTCATGGAGAACCGGGTAGAATGCAATGCGTATGTCAAAAGCCTGTTACAATCTGGATAGATTATGCACATACAACGACAGCCTTAAAGGCACTGTTAGAATTTGCAAATACGGTGAAAAAAGGGAAGATCTATACGATATTTGGATGTGGTGGAAATCGGGATATACAGAAGCGAAAAGAGATGGCTACGGTTGCGTGTCAATATAGCGATACAGCCGTTTTTACGGCGGATAATCCAAGGGATGAACCTTTATTTAATATCTTAAAAGATATGTGTCAAACATGCTTAAAAAATTATGAAGTTTATGAAAATCGTTACTTTGCGATAAATAATACTATTAAAAAGGCTAAGGAAAGTGATATAATAATAATCGCTGGAAAGGGGAATGAAAAAACACAGGAAATAGAAGGCAATTTTTATCCTTTTCATGATGAGACCTGTGTGATTGATTGTCTTAAAAAGGAGGAAGAACATTGGAAGTAAATTATATTCTTGCATTCGGAGTCAGTCTATTACTTACGTTAATCGTAATGCCAAGACTTATTCCGTTTCTACATAAAATTAAATTTGGACAAAGTATTCGTCAAGAAGGACCGAAAAGCCATATGGCAAAAACAGGTACTCCTACTATGGGAGGGATTGTATTTGTTGTTGTTCCCGTATTAGTTATGGCAATCTTAAATTATAAGGCTTTTTTAACTCCAGAAATGTTAATTGTTGTCTTTGCGTATTTAGGATATGCATTGATTGGATTTATTGATGATTTCTTAATTGTTGTTAAGAAAAACAATGATGGTTTAAAACCTAGCGTGAAATTTTTAATGCAAAGTATTTTGGCAGTAGCATTCTATTTTGCCTATGTAAGTATCGCTGAAACTACGATTCAAATCCCAGTCCTACATGTAACATTAGAATTAGGATTCTTATACTTCATTTTAATTTTCTTTATGTTTACATGTGAAAGTAATGCGGTAAATCTTACCGATGGTTTAGATGGATTGTGTGCTGGTACATCGTTAATCGCGATTGCGCCATTTATTATTTTTTCTTTACTTCAAGAAAATCAGGATTTAGCAATGTTTTTATTAGCCGTATCAGGAGCATTACTAGGCTATTTAAAATTCAATATTCATCCAGCTAAAATTTTCATGGGAGATACAGGTTCACTTGCGATTGGTGGATTATTAGCAGCAAGTGCAATGATTTTAAAACAAGAGATTTTACTTGTTTTAATTGGCGGTGTCTTCGTTATGGAACTATTATCCGTTGTCATTCAGGTAACTAGCTACAAATTAACAAAGAAACGTGTCTTCCGTATGTCACCTATTCACCATCACTTTGAATTGGGTGGAATGAAAGAAACAAAGGTTGTATTGATGTTTTGGTGCATCGGACTAGTTTTAGCTGTTGTAGGATTATGGTTAGGAGTCATTTAAAATGGAAAATAAAGTATTGGTTATTGGAGCCGCAAAAAGTGGTGTAGCAGTCGCTAAATTGTTACAACGACACAAGTATGATGTAACAATTACAGATATGAAAGAAATTCAGGAAAAAGAAGAATTAGAAGAACTCGGTATTCATGTATTTGATCAAGGTCACCCAGAAGAATTAAAACATACAAATTATGCATTCGTGGTTAAAAATCCAGGAATTAAATACACTGTACCTTTTGTACGCTATTTTGTAGAACATGACGTTCAGATTTTAACTGAAGTTGAAGTTGGTTATCGTTTTGCGAAAAAATTCCATTATGGTGCTGTAACTGGTACCAATGGGAAAACTACCATTACAACTATGTTGTATGAAATGTTACAACGTAAAGGGCAGGCAATTGTAGCTGGTAATATCGGTTACCCATTATCTTCATTAGCATATGAATATGAAGAGGATGAAAAAGATGTTGCCTTAGAATTAAGCAATTTCCAATTATTAGGAATTGATACCTTTGCACCAGAAGTCAGTGTTGTATGCAATTTAGCACCTGATCACTTAGACTACATGCCATCCGTAGAATCTTACTATGAAAGCAAGATGTTCATTTATAAAAACTGTAAACCAGAGGACTGGTTCTTGCGTAATGTGGATGACGAAACCGTTATGCAGTATGCACAGAATATCCCTTGTACGGTTATTGATTTTTCATTAACACGTCAAGATGTAGATTTATATCGTAAGGATGGTTTTGTGTGGTTAAAAGACCAAATGTTATTTGAAGAAAAAACATTCCCAGTAGTCGGTGAATACAATTTATCAAATGCGATGATTGCATCTTGTATGGCTTATAAACTAGGTGTAAGTCTTGAAGATATCCGCGCTACCATTGCATCTTTTACTCCAGTTGAACATCGTCTAGAATACATTGGAGAAAAGAATGGCGTTCGTTTTTATAACGACTCAAAAGCTACCAATACACATGCGGTTACCGCAGCATTAAGCAGTTTTGAAAAAAACATCATCTTATTAGCAGGTGGTCATGATAAAGGTATTAGCTTTGAACCACTAAAAAAATATGATGATCGTGTAAAATATTGTATTTCATTTGGACAGACCAAAGAGCAATTTAAACCAATTTTCACACATGTAAAAGCGGTTGAAACAATGAAAGATGCATTTGATGAAGCAGTAAAATTAGCACAACCAGATGATGTTGTGTTGTTATCACCTGCTTGTTCTAGTTATGATCAATTCCCAAATTATGAAACTAGAGGTCGTTTGTTTAAAGAAATCGTACGTGCATACTTAGATAAATAAAAAGGAGACGTGTTATGAACGTTATAGTAGAATTATTTAAAGCAGTCCTGTATGGAATTATTGAAGGTATTACAGAATGGCTACCGGTAAGTTCTACAGGTCATATGATTTTATTTGAAGAAATCTTGCCGATGAATGTATCCGAAGACTTTTGGAATGTGTTTTTAGTTGTGATTCAACTAGGTGCTATTTTAGCAGTTGTATTATTATACTGGAACAAGATTTTTCCATTTAACTTTAAAAATAAGAATCGTCCATTTATTCGTTATGATATTATGAATCTTTGGGGAAAAATCATCGTTGCATGTATTCCTGCAGCGATTGTTGGACTTGCCTTTGATGATATCTTAGAGAAATATTTATACAATTCTTTCGTCGTTGCCACAATGCTTGTGATTGTGGGGCTCGCATTCATTTTTATTGAAAATCATAATCGTCATCACCGTGCAAGAGTGGTGAAACTACATGATTTGTCCTACATGGATGCATTTAAAATTGGAATGTTTCAATTAATTGCCGCTATCTTCCCAGGAACTTCTAGAAGTGGTGCAACAATTTTAGGTGGATTGATGATCGGTGTCAGTCGTACCATTGCGGCAGAATTTACATTCTTTTTAGCAATCCCAGTAATGTTTGGTGCAAGTTTATTAAAACTTTTAAAATTTGGATTAGCATTTACTGGGATGGAATTAGCAATCTTAGCAATTGGAATGATTGTAGCATTTATCGTATCAATCGTTGT
>SAMEA104404106__coassemble_1190_pt1 | contig 20941 bp, 26 predicted proteins | sample SAMEA104404106__metabat2_high_PE_075 | metagenome-assembled genome bin SAMEA104404106 (sample SAMEA104404106) | Balaenoptera acutorostrata
ATTGGTATATTAAATTTATTACTCTTTGTATGAGTAACTTTAATATACCAGGAGTCCATATATTTAATAGATATATGGAGATAGAAAATTATGAATTTTAAAAAATTATTTGCTGGAGTTTTATGTGCAACATTATTATTAACAGGTTGTGCAGGAAATAAAGAAGAAGCCGTTGATGACAAATTGGCTAAAGATGAAAATGCCATTCGTGTGATGACTTTCAACATGAAACAAAAAGATGGTATCAGCCCAGAAAAACAAGGGGAATGGGTTGCTCAATTTAAACCAGATGTTGTCGCAACACAAGAAGTTGATAAGGATACTCAAAGAAGTCCTTACAACGTAAGTGAAAAATTCGCTAAAGCTGGTGAATTTAAAAACTACTTCTTCTCAAAACAAATGCCATTCCAAGGTGGAGACTATGGATTAGCAATGTTCTCTAATTACGATGTATTAGAAAAAGAAGCTGTACATATCTATAGTGATGAATTCTTGGGTGATGAAGCATTAAGAGAAGAACAGAAAAAATGCTTCAATGAAATGGACTCAGCAGATCCTCAAACATCTAAGAACTATGATGATTTCTGTGCTAAACTTGAAAAATTAGGTAAATATGGAGTAGAACCAAATATCATTCAAAGAATCGTAATTGAAAAAGATGGTAAAAAAGTTTCTGTTTACGGTGTTCACTTATCTTATGAAAATGTAGAAATTCGTGAAAAACAACATAAAGAATTATTAGATATGTTAGAAAAAGACGAAAATGAATACAAAGTAATCATGGGTGACTTCAACAGCGACCAAGGTACTTACGAAATGAAAGATATTGCTGCAGAATACAATTTAGCGAATGGTAAAGATGGTGTATGGCACGACACTTATAACTGGTTAGATGATGATGCTTGTAAAGTTTGGAGTATCGATAATATCGTAACTACAAAAAATATCGAGATCACAAACGTAAACTATGAAATCACAGATTTAACTGACCACTATGCAATGTATGCAGATATTATCTTAAAATAAGAATTTCATTCTTGAAATAACATAGGAAATTAGATCGATACCCTCTTTACTGGACAAACCAGTAAGGAGGGTATTTTTCATATAATTACTAAAATACATTGTGATTCGACCACATCCATCTTTACAAAAAAAAGGTTATATGAGTCCTGCCTTCAGCAGCCTCAATATAACCTCTAGTTATGCATCCATTTCCCTGGTAATATGTTTCCAATTCATTTTATTACGCTTCTGTGTAAAGAAGGCAATCAACTTAATCACAACATTGAATGGATGGAAGAATACCCATTCCAACATGCTGGTTAAAAATAATTTTATCTCTAAAGAGATGGATAAATTCTCAATACCAAATTTCTTTAACCCATGAATCAACACATATTGATTCAATGCATTCAATAGTAAACTAAACACTATAATATTCATTGTTATAGAAGGATTCAAAAGGTCCAAATACCATGCTAGAAAAAGTGAGACAACGCCAATGATTTCCACAAATGGCGCAATGAGTTCATACCACATAATGAAGATACCTGACATAAAGCCAGCCATTCCATAGTGATAGTTTCCAAGCATGTAGAAATGGTGTTTTAAACTTTGAATCATCCCAATATGCCATCGACGTCGTTGATTGTAGTAATCACGATATGTAAATGGCAATTGTGTATAACATCTTGCTTCTGGAATATAGGCAATGCGATAGTTTCGTTTTAAGGAATGACAAAATGCATGAAGACGCATGGTCATTTCCATATCTTCCCCAATGGTGCTTGTGTGATAGCCACCAATGTTTTTTAACATCTCGGTTTTAAACATCGCAAATGCTCCAGATACAATCATATTGGCATTTAAGCGATCAAAGAGAATACGCTGTAAATAAAACGTACGATAGTACTCTAACTTTTGAAAGATAACCAATTGTCTTTGAAAGATATTTAATGCCTTGTATTTCTTTGTCTTATAAATTTGATTACTAACTAAACCCGCACATACAATGACTTTAGAGTCCAATAAGAATTGTGTGGCCATGTAATGTAAGGCACCTTCCTCTACCTTGGTATCGGCATCGACAATGACACAATAAGGGGTATGACACATATTCAGTCCACAGTTTAACGCGTCTGCCTTTCCCCCGTTTTCTTTCATCACCAAGGTGATAGAAGTATCCTCGATTTGAATACCATAGACTTTTTTCACTGGCTGTGTGTGCAATTCCTGTTGAATGGAAACCTCTTGTTCCACCAATGAGAATTCCTCAATCACCGTTTGAACCGTTTGATCGGTTGAACCATCATCCACCACAATAACATGTAAATTCGGATAGCTATTTTCTAATAAAGATGCGATTGTATCCTTGATACAAGAAGCTTCATTATGAGCAGGAATGATAATACTGATTGGATACTTCTTCGCTAATTCAGTTGGATAAATCGCATCATAGGTGCTACATCTCTCTTTGTAGTTCCGTAGATGTTCCATAGACACAAATAAACCAACAACCCATTGAACAAGAAAGAAAATCGTATAGATAGCTAATAATACAAAGAGTATTCTTACAATTACTTCAACACTATTCATACTTAGATACCACCATTCGATCTGCCTTCTTTAACCAATATATTTGCATCTCATTTTGGTATGGGCATTGTATTAAAAAATGATGAATGTGTCTAGACATTAATTCACAGCGTTCAATCATCTGAATCAGAAAGATGATATGTAAGACATCCTTCTCTTTTACATGCTGAATACGACGCTCCACCGCATGTATTAAAAGAAGTTTTACTTTCATCTTTTCCTTTTCTTGATACTCATCTAAATGCTTTAGATAACAAGCTTCCATATACGATAACACCATATTATGTTTACTATAGCGCAATAGCTTTCTCTTATTCATCCTTTTATTTGCATGTGGTTGAAAGCATACGTCAATATAAGCTTTCAATCGATCAACTTTTTTTATCTTGTGATGATCATGAATTTGTTGAATTAGTATATACACAAGTAAGTAGAACCAGAAGAAATAAAATAACACGAGATATACATTTTTAATAATCATTTGTTATTTCCTCCATAGATATCTTGTAAGGTATAATACACGCTACGTAAACGTTCTTTTACTTTTGGCTTTTTCCAATTTTTTAATTCATATTCTCCAGCGTTTGATACCTTTGTTTCATCATCATAATAGGCAGCCACCTGAATTTGATCAATCGTGTAACCTTTAATATGAAAATTGTTCTTATTAAAGTCATCGATGATTGAGCCCTTTGATGGATTGTAGAAGTTTAACAATTGCCAAGGAATACGAATCTCCATTTGATTCCCCACAATATAATAATCCGCATTGGAATCAAAATCCTTACTAGTTGGATTCGCGTTTCCATGTTTTAAGAATCCAACTTCATTTATAACTGGTTTAGCACCCGATAAACTATAGGTACGATTATCCGCACGAGCAACGACAGAGAAGTCTTTGCTTCCCTTCAATGGTGTCGATAAACCATCATACATCTCATTTAACAGTTCTAGACCCGAAATCGTGGAGTCATGATATACACCTAAAAAGGAATAGGACAATACATCATAATAATGATCAACATAAAGGGCACTCTTTCCATTTTGTTGAATGTTGATGACAAAATCCGCATCAAATGGAAGTGCTGTTTTTAAGACCGTAGACTTTCCGCTTTTTGGCGTAATGTCTAGGGCAATATTGATCTTACTTTTATTTTTACGTGAATCTAATCCATCCACATAAAGATGAAGATAACGCTCATCCTGTGCCACCTTGACACGAATATCATCCGTTATAATCACATTCTCGATACTCTTCCACTCATCAAAGTTTCCATCTGGATAAAACTGTTGTTTTCCATCTAGTTCATACGTTAATATTCCGAAGTTTTGTTCGGCGCATTGCACATTGTTCCATTGTGGTCGATAGTCCGGATCGGATAAGGTCATTTCATTCCATGCACGCTTAAACCATTCATCCTGCCAACTAAATACCATAGACCCTGCACAACCCGCCTTATTGATATCCTCATTTAATACCTTTACTGCTGCACTCTGTTGTTTTTCATTCAATCCACCATGCGAGAACTTACGCCAACGATCATGGTAGGCAACACTTCTTGAAGAAGGGATACCATATTCTGAAATCACAACTGGATAGTCGTGTTGTTTTACTAATTGTGTTAAATAATAACGATAAGGATTGTGCTTTCCATGTTCATCCACAAACTTTGTATACTCTCCCTCTTGTAAGAATAATGGATAGTACGGATAAATATTATAGGAAGCAAAGATCCCCGTCTTTGTTTGATCCGTCATTTTAATATGATCAATATCCACAAAGACTTCTAGGTTATTTGTACCCGCTGCATCTTGAAGTATAATTTCATTTTTAATCGGATCGGTTTCCGCCCAGTTCGCAAAGGAAAGTACCTTCTGTACACGATAGCGCTCTTCTTCATAGGATAAGGTATAATCACCCCACTGTGCTAGAATATTTTCAAATGGTGTTGCCTGCTTGTCCGCATACAAGTATTTTCCCTTATAGTTGGCAAACTCGGTCTTACTCTTGTTGACGTATTCGACAAACATCTCATCCCATTCAATACCAATCATATACCCTAATACATATTCGGAGACATCACTGACATACATATAGGCCGTGTTATCCTTCACAATCATCTTATTTCCATGCAAAGCATCAATCACTTGTTCAGTCTGCTCAATTAAATATAAGTAATCCGCATGTTGATCTCTTTTCAATAAAGAAAACATCAACGTATCTGGAAAGTCTAAGTTCTGTAGTAAATAAACCTTTTTTTCATGTTCTTTATTATAGTTTAATAACGCCTTATAAAAGGCAGGAGATTCTAAGCGATATACACGTATCGTATTCGCATTCATCTCTGCGATTAATTCAAACCAATGATAATAGGTATCCTCATCGATTCCATAGTCCTCTGGAAAATATCCAGGATAACCACTTCCCATATTGACACCCTTGATTGGAAATGGTTTCCACTCATTTCCTTGTTTGATTTCAATCGTCTTCTGATTCGTACGAAACGTAACAGCTTCATGCTGATGCATGAGTGTGCTGATTTTTGTAGAAGTTAAAAAATAATATGATGCCACAAGTATGATCACAAAACAGAGTGTACATCCTACAAACATCTTTTTCATTTTGTAACACCTTTCCAATCAACAACCGTGATTAATTCGACAAAGTTTTCATCCATCCAGGCACCACGTTCAATAACAAACTTCTTCATGCTCTCCACATCATCTAAATACGCACGATAGCCATCTTCATACCATCTAGTCGCATTACGCTTTGCGGCACTTCCTAAATACTGGGTTGATTTTTCAATATAATCTAATAAATATTTATCGGATAAAAAACTTCTTCTCAATTCATGATAACGTTTGATGACCTGATTCACGAAATTTTGATCATGCATCAAATAGTAATAATAATATTGACGACGCATTTTCAATTCTGAAATTGGCATATCTAAACCAATGTAATTATTAAATGCACCATCAAAGTCCCAAACAGGACCCATGGCGAATTTACCACCCACATTTTTATGGATATAGGTCGATCTTCGCCCTGCATCGTAGTTTTGGAAAAACTCGTTGATAATATAATAATCGATAAAACTATCATCGATTAAGTCTTCCACTTTTTGAAAATTGTTTGTGATTTTCGCATCATAAATCTTTTTCTCAAAATCAAAGACTTGATTCGTAATATAATCATAGGACTCATCCGTAATCTCTTGTGCATCTGGATATTCTAAATCATAGGGATTTCGAACGGCTCCATCATACCTTAAGTGCTTCACTTCTCGTTTATCTACATGAGAATTTAACTGTAGCATAAAAGATGTTTCCTCATGCTTTGGATTATAAGGATTTAAGTCTAGTCGATTTTGAGCAACACGTGGTTTCTCAATTAAGGTATAGACTCCTTCATATTGGATCTTTCCATCCTTATCATGCATCAACACTTCACATAGACGTACACGTGGTGCATATCCCATGATTTCAGCAGATAAATTATAAAGCATATAATTACGAATCAGAGATTCATCGATATAGCTTCCATTTAACACCCAAGCGCTATGCTTTGGCATTCCTAATAAAGCCTTATCTTCCCCTTCAAAATCCTCATCAATCAACTTGATGGAATATTGTTTCTTAGAAAAATACAAAGAGGAGTTTCCTCTTAAACTGATTGCTAATTTTCCAGACATCGTCCCTTCATCATTAGAATCATTCAAGCCATCCTCATGATCAATAATCTTATAGTCACATGCCAATCGTAATTCAGATTCACGATCAATCCCTGGAATTCCTTCTCGATTTGTATTAATCACAAAGATTGGTAAATGCGAGACTAAATGTCCATCCTTGAATCCTGTTTTCGTTGGATCATCCTTTTTTGCAATCAAATGTTGATGCACAACATTGCTTGTGTAATCATTCGTGGGAATAATGAGCGCAATCGAAAGCAAAACAAGGATGAGAATAATTATAATTCCTTTTCTAGACATGACTATACGTTAGCTTTCTCTTCTTCTAAGACAAAGTTTGCGCATTCAATCTTCCCACATTTGTAAAGCTCTTCTAAATAGGGAACAGTCTGTGAATCATCTAATTTTTTCAATTCGTAAATAAATTCGGCACTATCTTCACTTGTATTCTGTACCGCAATACGACTATTTTTAAAATAACGATACGTTAACGCCTTTACTTTTTCCATCGCTTTTAATTCACAACGAACAATTAAGATATAGCGTTTTTCCTCTTTGGCAACCTTTGTCATCAAATAGAACACTAATAAAACAGCCGTTGTTGCCAAGGCGATGACATATTGCGAAACTCCACAACAAATACCGACCATAATACTCCAGAAGATAAACATCGTATCTTTTGGATCTTTAATTGCCGTACGGAAACGAATGATGGATAACGCACCGACCATACCTAAAGATAAGGCGATATTCGTAGAAATAACAGCCATGATGGCAGTTGTGATAATCGTCATCGCAACCAATGAAAAGTTAAAGTTCTTATTGTAAGTAACCTTTGAAGATGAATAATAATAGGCAATATAAATCGCAGCACCAATAATCAATGCCATCACAAGTTTAAAGGTAATAGCACCAATCGATAAATAATTCCCCTCTGCTAAATTATTAATAATAAAATCTTTCATTTTTTCCTCCACTATATAAAATTACGATAAAAAAATCGGCCACTTAAATATTTACTATACGATGTAGATGACTTGTTTACTATTTTCAATGCATCCTTAATATAATCAAACAAAAAGTGATTGTATTTTACTTCTAAAATCAAGGTATCCTGTGATAATACAGGATGTGTCAATAATGGTTCCGCAAATAGATTCATACAACTCTCTGTTGCGCGAATATCAGAATCAAAGGTAATACGAATATTATTCGTATCAAGACAATACGACATTCTCTGATATTGAATAATAACCTTTGGGCGCATGCCTCTAGATAATTTTTGATAAAACATCAATGCCAAGGGATCTTCTAATTCTAATAAACAACGATAATCCGCTTGGATTAAAGATTCTGCCGTCTTGCGATCAATCATCATTGTCTTTTTTGTTTGAAACTCTCCAGCTTTGCGCTTTAACTCTAATTTGATGATGTGATCATCATTTCCATAGATACGCATACGGATTTTTTCATGCGTGCGTAAGCCATCAAGCTTTTCGTAACAACAACGATCATCAATCGTATCAAAATACAACGTGCGAATTTCATATCCCGCGGATGATGTAATGTGTTTGTCCTTTGGCATAATTGCTTGTAATCGTTTTTCTAATAGAAGGCGTTCTTTTTGATTAATCTGTATTTTGTGTTCTGTTCGTACTACTTCCATAGTCTTCACCTTCTTCTATCGTTTGTGAATTTCATCAACTTGAAAATCAACAATATCAAATTCAAATGTAGCTGGGAATGTGACATCCGGCGTTGGCGCTTTTGGCCAAATTCCACCAACCGCAAAGTTCATAATTAAATACATCGGTTCTTGTGGTACTTTTTCCGTCACTTCTAAAACCAATACATCATTGATATACCAGGATAATTTTTCTTTTGTCCATGTAAATGTCAAATAATACTCATCTGGAATAGCATAGGATGGTACATAATAGCGAAAAGATTCTTTATCATAGATCTCATCGACAAAGGTATGAATAACTCCATATACGTAATTGGGTTCATTTCCAATGTGTTCATAGATGTCCACTTCCGGATAACCATCTTGATGCGTCGGCAATAACCAAATCGCTGGGAATAATCCATTTCCGACTACATTCTTAATTTTGAATGTAAAGGTACCATATTTAAATCCAACAATACTCTCAAGTTTCCCTGATTGATAACCTTGATCCCCTTGGTCGGCAACAATCTTGATATGATTTCCATCAATCTTTGATTGTCCATATATATACTGTTGTAGTTCCTCATTCGGTGGTGTGACTACTTCAACCTCTTTCATCATATAGCTGAATAAATCCGTACTCTGATAATCGTTTGTCTGTTTTAACGCATTCAACTTTTCGATTGTCGTATCCACTTCATCAAGAAACTCCGTTACGATTGTTTCATCTTTTTCTTTTTCAACATGCTCATTGACAACTACCTTCTTCAATTCACCCGTTGACTCTGCATAAACGATAAAACATATGACCAATATAAAACAACTGAATAATACAAAAATAAATTTATTCACATGGTCCTCCTTGGTACATTTTAACGTCTTTATTTATTCACGTTAGTAATGTATAACCGTTGTTATAGTACCATAACAAACCCTTTTTTACAATAAAATGAACGAATTATAACACCTATAAAAAACATCTAAAATCCTACCTATTTTAATTAGGAAAACTATTAAAAAAACGCCATTTTAAGGGATTTTAGTGTTCTTGTGACAATCTGTGAACAATTGTTTAAAGAACTCTAATAAACACCTTTTTATAGCGATGAGAACTCACCACCTTAGCTGTATTGTTCATAATATATTTTATATAACTATACTTATAAAGATATACGACTAAAAGCAAACTCGCCAACCTCTTTTATGCGTAGCATCCCGAGTTTGCCAATCCTTCTACAATAAAAAAAGATCACAACTCGTGATCCTTTCAAACACTAATAACCAGCATCGACTTGTCTCCAACCTCGACCCTCATTTCTAACTAAAATCCATAGATATTGATCATACGTTCCAGCCGTTTTAAACGTACTTTCTTCTCCTGGATTTTCAACATCGAAGGTAGAAGTTAACACAATGACTTCATCTGCATCTTCTTTTTTTAACAAATCCTTGTACTCATCGCTTTTTTGATCACCCGCATAACCAATCGCGGTCAAGGTGCATCCATCATAATACTTAACAAAATATTCTTCGGCGGTTTCAATTGCGGTTAAAATATCTTCTTCCGTATAATAGTCAGATGTATATGCCTCCATAATATCTAAATCGCTACTGATTTTTCCTTTCGTTGCACATGCACTCATCATAAATACGAACAAACAAATTCCGATGATACGTACCAGTGTTTTCATATAAATACCTTCCTTTAACGTACTCATTATATCATTATTGAATTTTGTAAATATTTCAAATTCATTAACTTTTTATGAATATATAGGGTTTCTACAAGCAAAGCAAGACTGCATTATTTGCTAGGCTTTATATACTTAGGAAGCATTTTTATAAATTCCCATTTATTATGTTTTGGCATCCGTACAGAAGGAATAATCCCATAGTCATATAGTAATTCGTCGACATCTGAATAGTTATGATCTTTCGCCATATCATTGAGAACTTTATTTATATATTTCTTCATTCAATCACCCTCTTTTCTAGAAATTAACACAAGGAACATTCCTAGTCAATCCCTTATCAATGCAAGATTCAAAATTTAATTGTTACAGTATTCCTGTAACAATCCAAAAGTATTTCTTCCCTAAATTCTTGTTCCATGATACCTTTTAGGTAGGAGGAGATGGCAATGAAAAAAACGTTTACTGTCAACAGTGATCTTAGTGTTGATGTATTTGATGATCATATTTTAATTGAACACCATACATATGAAGAGGTGATGGAAGGCGCTACTCAATTTTATGAGGCTGCAGGATTTATTCCTTGTAACTACATGATTGAATCTATGAGTTATAATGAACTCATCATTGAAACCATTCTTTAAAACGATAAAAGCACAGGAATGATCTTGTGCTTTTTTCATTCATTATAAAAAGTCCTTGCAAGAAACCAATCGGTCAATCTTCTTCCATTGTGTTTTTTCATCAATTCCATTTCCCTCTTCTACGCTCGCAAATCCACATTGTGGAGAAAGAGCAAGATTTTCACCAACTATTTCTTTCGCTTCAAGATATCGTTTTTTAATATCATCGTGTGTCTCTAGGATTGGATTTTTCGTTGAAATCAAGCCAACCACAAAGGTTGTATCCGTATTCTTCAAGCATCTCCAAGGTTCAAAACTTCCAGAACGCTCATCATCGTATTCCACAAAGAAACCATCGTAAGGAATGGTTGTCACAATCGGTGCAATGCTATCGTAGAATCCTTCAAATAGTGCCTTTCCTTTGAAGTTTCCTTTACAGAAATGATTAGCAATCTTCATATCACTTGGATGATTCTGTAATGCCTTTGTGGATACTCTACAAAACCAATCAAAGATTTCTTCCTTTGTATAACCTAACTCTTTCACACGTTTTAAATAGGTTTCATCAATCATACAAGCCCATGAAGTATCATCAATTTGTAGATAGCGACAACCATGATCGTATAAATCTTGAATGGCTGCTTGATAAGCTAATCCAATATCATCAATTAAGGCATCGATATCGGTTCCATAATACGGTACTTCCTTGATTCCTAATTGGATATAATTTTGTAACAAGATAATGTTTGGTCCAGCGATGCATTTCTTTGCGGTAATACCGGGATATTGATCTGCCTGCTTCTTTAAATAAGAGAATGCATCAATTTCATCGTGTGTTTTCTTTACATCATAGAAAAATTTTCCTGTGATATAGCCAATCTCATATTTATGTACTTCTCCATTTAGTTCTTTATCCACATGTTTGGTATCAAAACCATCAAACTCTTTGTACCAATCTAAATGCCACCAACGACGACGGAATTCTCCATCGGTAACAAACTGTAGACCATGTTCCACTTCTTTTCTAACAAGCGTTTCTATCTGCTGATCTTCTACTTGTTTTAATTGTTCTTTGGTAATCTGTTGTAAACGATAGGCCTCTCTAGCCTCTTGAATCTCTTTTGTACGTAAAAATGATCCAACAATATCATATTTTATATTTAACATCTTTGCTTCCTCCCTGTCTGTCTTTATATCTGAATGAGGACATTATACACTTGTATATACAACTCGTAAAATAGTTATTACTTTCAATGATCTATAGAAAAAAAACTATAGTATTGACAAGTACACTTGTAAATGGTACGATAATAATGCCAAGTATACTTGGTAAATACAATCAATGATTGAACCAACAAAGGAGGTCTATGTATGAATAAAGAAGAAATTTTGCAACGCTCTCGTCAAGAAACAAAACGAAATAAGGGAGATGAATTAGAAATTAAAAATATAGATAAATCAGATCATCTTTCAACTTCTACAATCTTCTGCTTCATTCTACTTTTGAATGTCCTAGATTACTTACACATCATTCAAGGAAGCATTCAAATTGGTTCTAAATCCTGTTCCTTAACTGGATTGCTCATCTTTTTAATGGTATCCTTTGTTGTTGTAAAGGTATCAAGTATGTATTATTATTTAAAGAAAAAGAAGTATCTTGTTTTTGCGATCGCAATGCTTATTGTATTAATCCTTGTCATCGCAAACATCTTACATGAATTAGGAGTCTTATAAATGATAAAAGAAGATGGTTTAGTTTTAAGAAATCACTTAAAAGAAATTCGTGCTCAAAAGCACCTATCACAAGCTGCACTCGCAGAACTCGTTGGGGTATCGAGAAATACCATTAGTTCCATTGAAACTGGGCAATTCAATCCTACCGCAAAATTAGCTCTTATTTTATGCATTGCCCTGGATCAAAAATTCGAAGATATTTTCTATTTTGACTAACAAAACTTACATGTGTACAAGTAGAAAAAACAGATGAAAGCGTTTGTATGTTCAATGAAAAACATCAAAATTTTATACTAAATATTTCATGATATTTTTATTAACAAAACATTAAGAATGCCCAAAGGGTATTGGTTTTTTTAAAAAGATATTTTATACTTTCTACGTGGTTATTCCTACTCATTCTTATCTATGCACTTCCCCCCTAAAGAAGTAATATATCTTAAAAATCCGTAGTTGTAATCACACTATATAGATTTTATTTTAAAGACCATCATCTAATATCATGCATTTAAATAATGAAACTTCCCTATATCATTTCCTTTGGTCTGCGAACAACTTTTACACTATAAAATCTATGTCTTCTTTAATTTGGTGCTGTCTAGTGCCTCTTTGAATTCTAAAACTAGCGTATTTAACCTCCCCTAAAGTCAAATGCCATGTAGTTCGAATTCAAATGCACGATCCTCATAGACAGCACCCCTTTTCTATTTATAATAAAATATAGATGTAATTTATGCTTTCTAAAATCATGGATCAAGATGCCAAATTTCGAATACTTTAACGTCAATCAAAGTGAATCACATGGTTTTGGTCATTATACTCAGTACGCGAAAATACAAAAGGTATACAAACCTGTAGTATTTAATGGTAGCCCCAATATTACATTTGATATCAAATACAATAATCTCAGTATTCAACAACAAGATTCTTCATCTGGCTAGACCGTTACTCTAGATTGTTTCCCATACAAAGCCTATCCATCCCTGATGTTAAATGAAGAAAATCTTATAAGCGATAAATTGATGAAATCTTCAATCCTTTTTCGGATGGGATTTCGATGCTATTTTACATTATGCAAAAACATCCAGATTATCATTTAAATATTGAAGATGTTACCATCTCCATCTATGATAGAGAATAATATAAAAAGAGGTTTCAGCAGCAACTGAATTTTCGTTCAAACTGCTGATACCTCTTTTCTTTATACCTAATCTAATTTTTCAATTCGATATGCTAGTTCTACCGCCAACATCGCAATCTTTTCTTTTTCATCTAAGCGTATATGACCACCTAGACTTCTAGGATTCCATTGTGGATGGTCTAAATTATCCCCGGCATATAAAAATTGGAAAAATTCTATTCCACGAAAATCGCATAACGCTTGAATGGCCGAACACTCCATCTCAACGCATATTGCTCCCATTGCCTTTCGTTTCTTGATTTTATCTCTCGTTTCCCTAAAAAAAGCATCTGTTGTCCAAGTTATACCTTCTAAATAAGAATAGCCATACTCCGTAAGGATCTGTTTAAAAAGCTCTCTATGATGATGATTAACATCAATCATATCCGATGCAGGAGCATAATGATAACTCGTTCCCTCATCTCGAATCGCCTTTGTAGGAATGATAATACCACAATCTTTAATAGTCTTATCCAACACACCACAATTCCCTAATAGAATAATTCGTTTTATACCAAAGGCAATTGCCTCCTCAAACCCTCCAACAGCACTAGACGCTCCTAATCGTGCCTTCATCAATGCAAAGCGTACACCCTTATACTCTGCTTCATAGATTGGCCAAAATCCATCCACATCCGAATATTGTTCAATCTGTTTTGCTTCTAAAAATGAAACAATCTGATCAAAGAGCACATGTGAAAATATCGAAACCAATGTAGTTGGAAAATCTTCTTTTATTCCATGAATATCATACGGATTAATCACCGCTATTTTATTGGTATCAAATTCCTCTAACAACATCTTCCTTCACCCCTTATTTCGTTTTAAATCTTATCCATCTATCGTTATAGTTATGTCTATTATACAGATTTATAAACGAAAAGTCTTTATGATTTCATAGATTATATGCATAACTCATACCCCTTCTGTAACAATAGAAAACTAACAAAGGCTACTGTTCCATAGAGTAATACAAAGATTACTGGAGACTTTCCATTATTTACATACGCTAGTTTCACTTTACTCTGTACAACATGTAAGATGATATAGGTGATACAACTAACGAACAGATACATGAAGTTTAATTGTGAAAACACAAGATAAGATAATACGATACTAAGGAATATAGTACAGATAAAAGATATAAGAAAATCAACCCTCAAGGTTTCCTGCATAATTTTCTTTTTATGCATCGAGAACCAATCTTTATAAGAATAAATCACACCATTCGAAATGAAAGTAAATAATGCGATAAACGGAAATACAATTTCCCTATTCTTATTTAATTCTGTATTAAGCAAAATAAACAATAGAATACCAAATGAAAGAATATACTCTACATACACATCTTTCAGATTATACAGTAATAAAAAGTAATTCTTTACAACACTCATGGATCCTTTCACTTTGATAATTTTCTTTTCTTTCTTTTTTTGAGTATAATTCACGATATTTTCTAAAGGCATGTTGCGATACAAAACCTTTATAGTTAAGTACACGACAAGCAAAACTAGTACCGTACCATAAAAAGGTGTATGCAAGGCAAAGAATATAGGTATTTGATTGATGATTGAAACACCAAGCAACGTAATCGGAACAATCATCATGAATTCTAAAAGATGAATGTTGATACATCTACAATACTTGATTATGCTAGCTATCCCTAGTTGATAAACATCATTGATGATTAGAATCAATAGATTCATGGTAGGTAGAAACATACAGAAAAATACTATTATTGATAAAAACGTAGAATTTGTATGAGAGAGAAGGATTGAAAAAAGAAGGATGACCATGACATCAACCACCGCAATAAATAGATTATAATTTGCATGACTTATGGTTTTAAACGTAAGATTTAAATGGCAATACTGATGATAACTTTTTATATTGATCTTGCTTAAAAATATGTATACTGGACCTGTGATCATCAGTGTAAAATAGAGTAAACGGAAGAACACATACGTATAGGTCTTTGTCAGCTCCACTATATTTGGATTCAAAGAAAAGTACATCAGTTCTGCTGAAATTGACATTTCCGTTATAAAGTATAAAAGAACAGGACATATTACTACCATTGAGATCAAACTAGGCGTTTTCTTTAACTTATAAATCAAAAAGTTTTTCAACATGGTCAACCGAATTTTATTTAAATTATGAATTTCATTCATTTAGGGATCTCTCCTCCCTTTTAACCTTCAAGAACTCTGATTCTAAATCCGTATCATCCGCAACATCAATATCTCTGATAATCTTTCCATCATGAAACAACAACACTCTGCTGCAGACATCCTGTAAAAAGGTTGTATTATGACTAGAAATCAAAATCGTTGTATGTTCTTTTTTATTCTTTTCTTTGATTAATTCTTTGATTAAAATAATCATTCCTACATCCAATCCATTGGTTGGCTCATCAATCAAAACAAGCTTCTTATTTTGAATCAGACTTCCAATGAACTGAATTTTCTTCTTCATTCCAAAGGAATAATCTTTTAACAACTTATTCTGATATTCCTCTTCTAGATTGAATTTTTCAATCAATTTTTCTACTTCCTGTTTGATTGTATCAAAATCAATCTGTTCAATCTTACATATAAACTTTAAGTACTGATCTGCATTTAAATAATCAAGCAAGATTGGTGTATCTTCCATAAACGATACATTCGTTTTTATAATTTCATTATCAAAGCAGGGTGTTGTCGATACTACATCAATTTCTTGCTGCGTACCTAAAAAGCCATAAATACAGTTTAACAACGTTGTTTTTCCTGCCCCATTTTCTCCTAAAAGGCCAATGATTTCTCCTTCTTTTATATCAAGAGAAATATCTTTTAAGATATCTTTCACAACATAGCGAAAGGTGAAGTTATGAATGCTGATTACTGTCTTCATTAGATGTCTCCTTTTGTCTTCGTACCTGTATGATTTACATATTTTTTTACCAAGAATGTTAGAATCACTGACAACAAGACAAGTAACAAACCAACGATAAAAGGAATATAGTTATATAACTGCGTTTTTATGACGTCAATATTGCGGATCCCATTACTTTCTGTACTTACAAATTCAACAACGTTCCATCCAAATATAGACACTTTCTGGCTTTCTTGTGCCATCTGGTCCATAAACAAACTTAATGTATCATTAACCTTTTTATTAATTAATAAGATGCTTCCTATAAACCCAACAAAAAATACTCCTAAGAAAATGAAACCATTTTTAAATACTTCTTTATATTTCTTATTTTTCATCATGTTAGCAAGCTCCTTTCGCTTATATATAATTTTTTTTAAATCTAAAATTATTCAAATGTTAATTCAACTTTTTTTACTATATCAACTTTATCTTCAATACAATAAGAATAGAATGGATTTTCCTCTTCATCTACATCATGAACAATCATCTCACGCTTACATCCATCATCATTCACTTCTTCTACTATCGCAAAGGATGCATCCTTTACCCAGGCAATCGTTGCATTCTCTTTTGGTAATCCTAGTGATTTTCTCTCTAATAGATTTCCTTGTGCATCATATTGATTGATAAAAATCTCTTTACTATTCTTAAATAGTTTAAGATTTACATGAACATCGACCTTATCCGTTTCTCCTTTACCATTGGATGTAGTCTTATATTCATATGTAATGTCAAATCTTCCACCATCGGTTGCACCATCTAAAGAATTACCTGTTCCATCTAAGAAAATCGTTCCATCTTTGGATTGAAAAATATTATAAAAATGTAATCTTTTATCTTGTAGTGTTTCTGGCAGATAAAGGATTGCTTCTAGCATTACTTCTGTATCAAACGTATCCTCATCTTTCATGTTTGAACTCTTATCGACAAAGACATCCTCTAGATCTGAAATCGTAGAAAAAGCCGGATAATCTTTCGTGGTATCTTTGATTTCCATTAGTAAAAATCCTGGATGATCTCCAAATCGATAGGTATCTTCTTTTTCATCGTATGTTCCAATTAATACCTTCTTATCAACTTCAAGTGTACCCACATCAAACGTTAATTCTTCTGTTCCTCGTGTCGTCCATGTATCATCTTCAACTATTTGATTTTCATCTCCAATCGTAATAAACACACCAGCCATTCGATTATCATCAGAAACCATTTTTTCTGGTTTTGCCAATGAACATCCAGTTAGTAATAACATCATAATCATTGTTACGATTAATTTTTTCTTATTCATGTTCTTCCTCCAGTTTGCCATCAAAATGTAGCAAATCTCCAACATCGCATTGTAAGTAATAACAAATCTTATTAATGGTATGAAAGCGAACACCATTTGCCTTTCCAGAGCGTAAAATAGATAAGTTTGCTTCTGTAATTCCTACTTTGTTACAAAGCTCTTTCGATGTCATATTGCGTTTCTTTAACATCTCGCTTAAATGTACTTCTATTCCCATATGACCTCCTTATATGATGGATTCATTATCATCATGCAAATCTTTTACCTTTTTAAAATAGGTATGCATCAAAATTAAAGTGGTACATAAAAACAACGTTAAAATTGGGAATTCCAAACTATAGGTTGCATATGCAATCGTATGGAATAATAAGAATTGAATCATATTCCCAGCAAAGGTTAAAACCAAGGATGTCACAATCATCTTTGAACAGACATTTGACAGCTTAGAAGAGTAAACAAGAATCTCGTCATCAAATGGATGATCCACTAATTTTGTAATGAATTGACTTACAAGATATAAGATATAAATGACAAACGTTTTTGGGATATAAAATAATACGTTAACCAATATATTTACATTTGATGTTTGATTGACTAATTGTTGAGAGCTATTCCCCTCTGTAAAAGTATGCAACGCTCCAAAGATATCATTTGAAAAATTCATTCCTAACACAAATGCATAGATGAATGCACATAGAATAAAAATATACTCTAATTTATTTTCTGGTTTATGCTTAATATAGTTGAATACATAAAAGAATAACCAGCATATCATGGTGGAAAGAATCACAAATATACCATTGAAGCCCCACATCTCTGTATAAGATAAAACATCAAGTTGAATCTTTGGTGAGAACAACAACGTAGGATTCACTAAATAATACAGAAATACAAATAACTCTAGACTTAACGCAAGTGAAAATAAATCCTGCATATGTTTCTTTTTCTTCACAAGAACAACGAGTAATGGAATGGCAGTAATCACAAGAAGTAAAGCCCATGCTGCGATATTATAACCGCCTCCTTGTAACGATACTTCTCTTAGCCATTGACCAAACATCATCAACCCCTGTACCAAATACTCTAAAAGCGTTTGGTAATGTAAACAAAAAAGCATACCCGAAAATAAGCAGACAAGAGAAATGACACCAACGCTCACTTTCTTTTCATCCATAATGATACCTCCTAATTATTATTGTTTTACAATAATTCTAATTATTTTATATCATATAAATTATTGTTTTTCAATAATTTTTAATAAGATTCTATTATTTATATAGATATCTTGTAGTTTCTATAAAATTTATTAAATTTCATAATAATTTAATTTCCACAAGTACAAATATTGTATATAATGGAATTAGATCCACATGTAGAACGAAAGGAAATGCTTATGAAAACAAAATTAAATGGAATTTATCAGGATGCCTATAAAAGAATTGGAAAACAAATTGATCGTACTCCTTTAAATAGTTATAGTGCACATGATGCATACGATGAACTACATGATTATTTATATGACTTAGAAAAAAATCAAAAAGAACTAGAACAAGACGATGTAATAATCAAAAGAATATTAAAAAATAAGTTGTATCAATCAACATCGGAACATGTGCTATTATGGTTTCTATGTCCATTGATTACGTTTTCTATACAGTTATTCATTCAATTACCATTTCTTTCTACTAGAGTAGACTCTTCCATCCTCTATTCTTCATTATTTTTAGGCTTACTATCAAATGTGATTATTTTTGAACGAAGTTATTTAAACAACAAGACTTATTATATTGCCATTCTATCTCTTCTTATTATTTCCATCATAACCACACTCCTACTTCCTACATTTACAATAAAACTAAATACGCCAATCGCTATTGTGATCATTGTTGTTTGCATCGCTATTTCGATACTGATCACAAGAGTTGTCAAACAAAATTATATCAAGAGCAAAAAGAAGTAAATGGAATGCAACCTACTTATTGATAGTCTTTCTAAATTACATAAATAAGGGTAGAAGTAATTATCTTCCACCCATTTTATTTTACATAATGTAATATATATTTGACATATAGTAATATAAATCATATAATTTAAGTGAAAGGAGAATATATGAAAAACAAGAAATTAAAAATTGCTAGAATTGAATGCGATTTATCTCAAGAAGATTTAGCGAACGCAATTGGTGTAACCAGACAAACAATCAGTGCTATTGAAAATGGTAGTTATAATCCAACATTAAAACTTTGTATCGCAATTTGTAAAGCTACAAATAAAACATTGAATGATCTATTTTGGGAGGTTGATGATGATGAAAAATAATAAAATCATTGTTGATGAAAGACAACAACAGATTAAACTAAAAGCTTTTTCTGCCATGGGAATTTTCTTATTTTTATCTACTGCTGTTATTGGATTATACAAACTTCATAAAACCGGTTCACTTACAATTGAATTCTGGTTATTATTACTTTCCTATATCATTTTATGCTTTACTGAATATTACTTAGGAAACATTTACCCACCACAAGATGAAGAAGGAAACTTTTTACCTCTGACTTCTAGCAAAGAAGATTTTTCTATTCGTAATCAATATTATTTCAAACGTTCTATAAAGTTTTCAATCGTATTCACTATTCTAGATACCCTTATTTTTAATGCCATGAATATCCAGCTTACATCATCTTTTATCACCGATATCTTAATCAGTGTACTGCTAGGTTTCTGTATCGCATATATTCTAAATTTAATTTTCGCAGAGATCCATGTAAAAAAATATAATGCCTTATTAAAGAAAATGGATTCACACGATACCGATGAATAAGATTTACTCAGAAACATCAAGTATACTCTCTTGATGTTTTTTTATATGAGGTTGATGATTATCGTATATTTGTATTTACTAGAAGTAGTATTTGAAGAAATAAAATATTGTTTTAGTTCGATGAATCATTCCAAAGAATTAACTGATACGCAGACTACTTTACGCAATGATCTTAATATACGGATGATTTTACAAAGAATCGTGATAAAATAATATTACTTTTGGAGGGTCTAAAATGGAGTTTGAAAAATGGTTAAAAGAATTGAATAAAGTAAATAAATGGATTGGTATTCGTACAGCATTCGTGATCAGTATCCTCACTTTCACAATCCTATTTACACTTTTCTCTGAGCGATCCATTTCATTATGGTTTTTTCTATTAATTATTTTAACGTTGACTATGATTGCGAATATAGATAAGCACAAGGTGAATCAAGTGTTTTCTAATATAGATACTATATTATATCAAGATTGTGATGCGAAGAAATACTTACTTATTGTTTCTGAATGTTATAATGCCTTTCTACAAGGGAAATTGAATTCTTATGGTTTTATCATACACGATCTTGAGCAGCGTTATTGCATAGCTTTATTAGTAAATGACAATATAGAAGAAGCAATCAATTTTTTAAAATTTCATGCAACCATTAACCATAGATCACAATTATATCTGTAAATGGCATAATAGAAATGTAGGAATCTGGCGGTCAAAAATGTAGGTTCTTA
>SAMEA104404106__coassemble_1238_pt1 | contig 20328 bp, 5 predicted proteins | sample SAMEA104404106__metabat2_high_PE_075 | metagenome-assembled genome bin SAMEA104404106 (sample SAMEA104404106) | Balaenoptera acutorostrata
GTTGTCTTAAATGCAGCGTTATTATATGATCGTAAATTCGATAAAAATTAAACATGACAAACTTTTGTTGACAAATAAAAAAGAATACCATATACTTTTACGTGGGAATGAGGTTCTCCCTTAGTTTATAACTAAAACCGCTGTTTAGCTGATGACTTCTGCTTTTTTAAGCGACGTCATCAGCTTTTTTCTATGTATTTTAAGGAGGGAAAAAATGTTATTTAGTATTGCCGCTATTTTATTAGTAGGAATGTCTATGGGTTACATCTGTAAGAAAATTCATCTACCTAGTTTAACAGGTATGATTTTAACAGGGATTGTCCTTGGACCATTCGTCTTAGACATGATTGATAGTTCTATCTTAAATATTTCAGCAGATTTAAGAAAGATCGCTTTGATCATCATTTTAACGAGAGCAGGATTATCTTTGGATATCAACGATTTAAAACGTGTTGGTCGTCCAGCAATTCTAATGTGCTTTGTGCCAGCTTGCTTTGAAATTTTAGGAATGGTGATCTTAGCACCAAAACTATTAGGAATTACAGTATTAGAAGCTGCAATTATGGGTGCTGTTGTCGGTGCCGTATCACCAGCTGTCATTGTACCAAAGATGATCAAGCTAATGGATGAAGGATATGGTGCGGATAAGAGTATTCCGCAGTTGATTCTTGCGGGTGCAAGTGTAGACGATGTCTTTGTCATTGTTATGTTTACAGCTTTTACAGGTCTTGCGCAAGGTACGGATATCTCCATTCAAAGCTTTATCAATATCCCAATTTCAATTGTGATTGGAGCCGTTGCCGGATTATTAATCGGTTGGCTGTTAGCAAAATTCTTTGAAAAACAACATATGCGCGATACTGTTAAAGTTGTCATTATCTTATGTATTTGTTTCTTACTTGTAACATTTGAAGATGCATTTGGTGAAATCATTCCATTTGCCGCTCTAATTGGTGTTATGGCGATAGGTATTGCCCTACAAAAGAAACGCGAAGTTGTTGCGGTACGTCTATCTGCGAAATTCAATAAGTTATGGGTTATCGCAGAAGTTATGTTATTTGTTTTAGTAGGTGCATCTGTCGATATTAAATATGCCTTAGATGCAGGAATCGTTTCTGTCATCTTAATCTTCGGTGTACTTGTCTTCCGTATGATTGGTGTTTGGTTCTGTTTATTAAAAACAAAATTAAACAAGAAAGAACGTGTGTTCTGTATGATTGCCTATAGTCCAAAAGCAACCGTACAAGCTGCCATCGGTGGTGTACCATTAGCGATGGGTCTTGCATGTGGAAACATCGTTTTAACAATTGCCGTTGTAGCGATTTTAATCACAGCACCGCTTGGAGCCTTTATGATTGAAGCAACGTATAAGAAGTTCTTAAATCATCCAACTCCAGTAGCGGAATAATAGAAATAGGATAAAAAAAGAGGAAATTTCAGGATTTCCTCTTTTTATATACTTTAAAATAATTGAATGTTGTTTATATGTATATTAATAAATATAGCTAAAAAATAATTGATTTTATGCTTGAAAACGCTTAAAAACGAGTGCTATAATTTGTTCGATTTCATTTAAGCGCTTTCTTAAAAAAGCGTCATCGATTTTTCATAAAATCGAAAGAAAGGAGGCAGGAAGGGTATCTATTAAATAGACAGCATTGTTTCGAATGAAATTACATAAAGAAAGGAAAAAAGGGACATGTTAACAAAATTAACAAAGATTACAGTTGCTACATTGTTAGCCGTATCAAGTGGTATGGCACCTGTTAGTCATGTGTTTGCAAAAGAAGCAAGTACAGGTGAAGCAGTTGCTACAAAAACTGGTAATAAGCTTACAATCGGTAACAACGCAATTGAGCGTGAATTCGATCTTACAGGAAACAAATTATCAACTTCTGTAATTGACAATAAGTTGGGAAATAAAAAATTTGTACCTGCTGATGGATCTGAAGAATTCATTATTAATTTATTAAAAGATTCTTCAGGTATTGAATTCCACAAACCTAGTCAGGCTTTAACAAGTGTAAAACCATCTGCTGCAGAAGTAGTTGTCAATGCATCTAGTGAAGTGAATGACAATGGTGTGAAAGTCAAAGGTAATGCAATTGATGGTAATCCATCTACTTTCTGGGCATCAAATGAAAATGCAAATGGTGTACAGAACGAATGGTTTGAAATTGACCTTGGAACTACTCAAGAAATTAAAACAATTAAATACACTCCTAGATTCGACGCGAGTGCAAAAAATAAATGTGTTGGTTTAATCTACACAATGGAACTTGTATTTGATGGAGATGAAGATAGTAAAATCACAAAAGAGTTTACATATTCAGATACAGAACAAGATACAAAAGTGATTACTCTTGAAACTCCAAAAACTGCAAGAAAAGTAAAAATTAGAGCAACACGTACTGAACACTGGAAAGATGAAAACAAGAACAAAGCAATGAATATTGCTGAAATTGATGTTCTTGGAACGGATGGACATTCATTCATCCATCAACCAGCTGCAGGAGAATGGAGCATAACGGGAACAAGTAACTCTACAAATCCTGGAGATAATGGTGGATATGCGGCATTAATTGATGGAAACCCATCAACTTATTACCATTCAAGATACAATGATAAAGGTGAGGGAACAACAGGTAAAATGCCAGTTAAACTTACATTGGATCGTGGAAATAACACACCATTCCAAACATTTGGTTATTTACCTAGACCTCATCATGAAATTGCTAATGGTGCAATCTTAGAATATGAAATTTATGTAAGTGATGATCAAGATTCTCTATTTGACTCTTCTAATAAAAAATTAGAAAGCAAATTCATCTATAACAATGGTGCATATGAAGGCGGACATGCAAATTATATGTATGCATCTTTTGATGAAGTACAAACTGGGCGTTATGTTGGAATTAATGTATTAAAAGGACATGGCGGAAACTTTGTATCTGGAGCAGAAATTGATTTCTATGCAGAAAAATTTGATACATTCAATCATGCTGATTTATATCCAAATACAGCAATTAAAACTAGCGATTTAACATTAGCTGGAGCACCAGTGATTGAAGATACAACTGCAACCATCAACAATCAAGAAAAAACAGGTGTTATGGTTACATTTAATTTCGAACCATTAAATGGTGTTGAAATTGCTCAAAAAGTTGTTATGTATGATGGTGATCACTACATGCGTAAATTCTTAGAAGTAAAATTTGAGGATAAACAACAACGTATTGATTATATCGATGGTGAGCACCTTGTTTTAAATGACAGCGATGATTATTGGACAATTCCACATGTTGGTGGTGTTGTACAAATGGAAGAATTTAAAGCAAACTTAGGACAACCAATCTATGTGGATGGTTTATTCTTAGGTTCTGAATTCCCTGCTACACAAACAGAAGTTGTAAATAAAACAGGATTCATTCGTTACTTCACAGGTAAAAACTTTGATGATTTTGCTCGTGATGGACAATTAACTAAAGATGGTAAATATGTTTCTTGGCAAACAGTTGTAGGAGCTTCTCCAGCTGCGGATACAAAAGGAAACAACCTAGATATCGTTAAACAATCATTCTTTGAATATATTAACAGTATTGCGACACCATCTGATTTCCGTATCCAATACAACTCTTGGTTTGATAACATGATGCGTATTACAGATGAAAACATTCTTTCTTCTTTTAGCGCAATCGATAAACATTTATCAGAAACAGGTGTTCGTCCATTAGACTCATATGTAGTTGATGACGGATGGAATATCTATCGTGGAAATCCAAATGAATTAAAGAGTGGAATTGATATTGAACGTAATGGTAAAGATGATGTAAATACAGCTGGATTCTGGCAATTTAACTCTAAATTCCCTCAAGGTTTAACTCCTTCAAGTGAATTAGTACAAAACTTCGGTTCAAACTTCGGTGTTTGGATTGGGCCTCGTGGAGGTTATAACTATTATGGTCAATTAGCCGATATCATCACAAAAGCTGGTAACGGAAGTAAAGCAGGTGGATCTATTGACGTAGCGGATCAACGTTATGTAACGAAGTTTGAAGAAATGGCTATCCAATGGATGCGTGATTACGGTGTAAACTACTGGAAATGGGATGGATTTGCTGACAATGCACAATTCAATGCATTCCCAAGTGGTGAAGGCGTAGTTGGATATGACGAAAATCATCATCATATGTATGGTGGACCACACCATATGTATCATGTAACAGATTTATGGGAAAAATGGATTGATTTAATGAGTAATGTACGTGATGAAGCTGAAAAATTACACATTAACAACTTATGGATCTCATTAACATGTTATGTAAACCCAAGTCCTTGGTACTTACAATGGGCAAACTCTGTATGGATCCAATGTGTTGCGGACCGTGGTGAACGTACAAATGGTAATAGTGATTTAAACAATAAGATGGATGCAATGTTATCTTATCGTGATGGAGCATACTATGATTTTGTTGTAAATCATAAATTCCAATTCCCATTAGCAAACCTTTATAACCATGATCCAATCTATGGTACAGAAGGAACAGGAATTACTGCAAATTCTATGAACGCAGAACAATTCAGAAACTATATGTTCATGCAAGGAACACGTGGTACAGCATTCTGGGAATTATATTATTCAGATTCTATTCTTGATGAAGAAAAATATTTAATCAATGCAGATTTCTTAGAATGGGCAGAAGCTAATTTTGACCTATTAAGAAATGCAATTATGATTGGTGGAACGCCTTCTTCAACAGCAACTTTAACAGGTGGTGTTACAGGAAGTGCTGGAACTCAAGAAGCTTATGGATTTGCTGGATTTAATTTAGAAGGTACAGAAGGAACAATCTCAATGAGAAACCCTGCTGCAACTGAAAAAACAATTTCTTTCAAATTAGATGAAGCAATTGGTGTGAAAACTACTAAAGGTACAACTTACCATGTAACAAAAGATCATGCTTATGTTCCTGCGAATGCTACATCAACTGCAGTTATCCCTACTACTGCAAAACAAGGTGATACAATCACAGTGACATTACAACCAGGTGAAACATACGTATTACATTTCAATACAACTGCTGACAAAGCTGCTCCTGTTGTAAACAAATTGTATATTAAAGATGCAAACACAGTTCAAGTACAAACATCAAAACATGTAAAAGATGCTGCATTTACAGTAACTGTAGATGGTAAAGAAGTACAAGCAACAATCGCAAAAGCATATGGTGATTTAAGAACATTCGATTTAACATTAACACAACCATTAACAAATGGTGCAAACGTTGTTGTGACTCCAACTGCTGGACATGATGATGCAAATAATCAATTAGCAGGAACAGTAGCCTTAAATTACTATAAAGATGGTGTTGTTGCTAGTGCAGATGAAAAAGAATTAAAAGATGTAAAAACTCTATCAAATGCGAAAGATAGCATTTTTGGTAAAAATGGATTTGCAGTAACTGTTGATGTTACACCTAAAGGTAACGATTCTGTATTCGTATCACAAGGCAATGATTATCAGATTGGTATTGATTCTACTGGACATCCATTCTTTGCATTGAATGGAATTCGTGCTGTATCTGATCAAGTGATTACAGAAGGTCAAAGAATGTCTATTACAGGTGTAAAAGAAAACAATGGTATTATCAAACTTTACATCAATGGACATGTTGATAAATCAGCTTATAAATTAGAAAATAAAACTTATGAAGTTGCTCCTGCAGCAATTGTTGTAAACAATGAACGTGCTACTTTACATAATGTAACTGTTTATAATGAATCATTAGGATATGATGAAGTACCAGCATTACCAATTGAAACAGAATTAAGAGATTTCATTACTAAAGTAGAATCAGAGAAAACTTCTTATACAGAAGCTTCTTGGACAAGTTCTAATTTAGATGCATTATTAGCAAGTGCAAAAGAAAGCTTAAAACAAGAAAAAGATAGTGAATATCAACAAGCATATGATTCTATCTTAGCAGCATACAAAACGTTAGTTCCTGAAACAGAAACAAAAAATCTAGCATTGCATAAACCAGTATCTGCTGGATGGGTTAACAATGATTATGATGGTAATGGAACAGATTCAGGACGTCCATTAAATATTGCGGTTGATGGTAGCAAAAATAGCTCTAACAGCTATAACATTTTTGGACATATCACAGGAAACCAAACTACAAAACCAGCTTACATGCAAGTTGATTTAGGTAACCAGTCTTCTATTAACGAAATTTCATTATATCGTTATTGGCAAGATCAAAGAACATATAGTTCTACAGCAATCGTTGTATCAAATACACCTGATTTCGAATCCTTCGATGTTGTATATTACAGTGGAGATGAAGATGTATTTGGATTAGGACAACAACCAACAGAAGAAGTTTATAGAGAAACTTCAGCAGGTAAAACAATTACATTAGAAACTCCTGTTACAGGACGATATGTAAGAGTTTATGGAAATGGTGTTCAAGGAAACAACAGATCTGAAAACCACATTGTTGAATTAGAAGTATTTGGAACAGTTGCCGATGTTTATAATTTAGCAGAATTAGAATCATCTATCGCAGCTGCTAAAGAAGTTGTGAAAGATACAAAATACACAGAATCTTCATTACAAACTTTACGCGAAGCTATCGCAAACGCTGAAGAAGTTGTCAAAGCCGTAAAAGCAAATACACAATCTGATAAATCAATCGGTTATGTATTAAATGCAAAAGAAGCATTAGCAAATGCAGTTGCAAACTTAGAAGTTAAGAAAGCAGATGTAACAGTTAGTGGCTTATCATTAAGTTTAGCTGATAACATCGGTGTAAACTACTACTTTGATTTCAGTAATAAAGTATTAGCAGATGAAAAAGCATACGTTGAATTCACTCGTGAAGATAACACAACAGTTAAATACACAATGAAAGAAATCAAAGCGAACCAAAAAGTAGTAAACGGCAAAACATTATATCGTTTATCTGTACCAATGGCAGCTCGTCAAATGACAGATACAATCAATGGTAAAGTCGTATTAAGCGATGGAACAGAAATTGTATTAAAAGAAACAAGTGTTCAAAGCTATGCAAAAGTAATTCTTGACAACAAAGGTAAAAACTATAGTGATGAATCAATCGCAGTAGTAAAAGCAATGTTGAACTATGGTGCTTCTGCTCAAGTTTATTTCCAAAATAAAACGGATTCCTTAGCAAATGCAATTCTTGCTAAAGAAGATCAAGTAGTAACTGTAGACAATAGCGTATTTGATCAATACGTTGCAAAAAAAGAAGGAACTATTGCTGGATTAGATTACTATGGTACAAGCGTATTGTTAAAATCAAAATCAGCATTTGCACATTACTTTACACTAGCTGATGGAGAATCTATTGATGATTATACATTCACAGTAAATGGTAAAGCATTAACACCAGTATTAAAAGATGGAAAATACTATGTTGAAATCAATGATATTTATGCAAAAGATTTAGCAAATACATATGAACTTGTAGTAACAAAAGGTTCTGAAAGCATGACTGTTACATTCGGTGTATTCAGCTATGCAAGATTAGTTGTTAATGGTAATTACAGTGAAGAATTGAAAGATGTTGTTCGTTCTATGTATCCATATTACGAAGCAGCACTTGCTTATTCAAAAACTGTAAATACAAAATAAGAAAGGAGATTAGATGATGAAATACGAAACTCCAAAATTAGATATTATTGCTTTTGAAACTGAGGATGTTATCGTTACAAGCGATACTGGACCAACATTACGTCCAGATGAATTGCCAATTATTCCTTGGGATTAATAAGCAGAGAAAGGGTCATATGAAAATATGACCTTTTTTTATTTATTTAGATAAATAAGCTATATAAGCAATATAAAATATGTCAATAAATGAAAATTATTACATATGTTTGTTTTATGCTAATTACTTATAAAGTATAAAAATAATACTAAAAAGTGCAAATTCATAATTTGAAAACGCTTAGATTAGTATGGTATAATTTTATAGAATTCATTAAAGCGCTTTCTATACAGATACGATTAGAAAACATTTAATCATTCAAGAGTGAACGTAAAGGAGGTGTACTAGAAAGAAATCGTACAAACACAGATTTTATACGCATACTAATTAAGAAAGGAAAAGAAGAAAAATGCTTACAAAATTATCAAAGATTACGGTAGCTGCATTGTTAGCTGTATCAAGTAGTTTTGCACCAGTTAGTGATGTTTTTGCACAAGAAACAAGCACAGGGAAAGCAGTTGCTACAGTAAGTGGAAACAAAGTTACAATCGGTAATAATGCGATTGAACGTGAATTTGATTTCACAAACAACAAATTAACTACCACAAAAATCAACAACAAATTAGGAAACAAAGTATTTAACCCTGCACAAGGTTCTGAAGAATTTATCATTCAATTATTAAATGATTCAAAAGTTACATTCCATGAACCTAGTAAAGCATTAACAAGCGTTAAACCAACTGCACAGACTTCCACAGTTTCTGTTAAAGTATCAAGTACTACAACTGAAGCTGGTGTAGCTGCAAATAACATCTTAGATGGCAAAGCAAATACACACTGGGCATCTGCAGAAAATCCAAGTCAAGCAAAAGGTTCACAATGGGTTGAAGTTGACTTCGGTTCTGCACAAGCAGTGAAAACAGTAAAATATACACCAAGATGGGACAATGGAGCGAAATACAATTGTACTGGACGTGTAAATGAATATAAATTAGAAACTTGGGACGGAGAAAAATTCGTTCAAGCAGCAACTGGTACATTTACAGTTGATGGAACTACTGCCAAAGAACAAGGTACAAGTACAATTACTTTATCTGAAGCAGTTACAACTTCTAAAATTCGTTTCACAGGTGTAGATACTTACTTCTGGGATGGAAGTTTAAGTGGAAAAGTAATGAATGTTGCTGAACTTGATGTTCTAGATGAAAGCAATGCTTCATTAGTTCACAAAAAAGCAAGTGCAAACTGGACTCTTGAAGGAACTAGTAACTCAACAAATCCTGGTGATAATGGTGGATATGCAGCATTAATTGATGGAAATGCTTCTACATACTATCATTCAAGATATAATGAAGCAGGTACTGGAACAACAAATACATTACCTGTTGATCTTACATTAGATCGTGGAAATAACACTCCATTTAATACATTTGGATATTTACCTAGACCAAATGCTACAGTAGCAAATGGGGATTTCTTAGAATATGAAATCTATGTAAGTGATGAAAAAGCTAACTTATATACAGCATCAAATAAAAAACTAACAAGTAAATTCGTTTATGATGATGCATTCGCTAATGGAGCTCCAAAATACTTATATGCTTCTTTTGATCAAGAACAAACTGGACGTTATGTTGGTGTTCGTGTATTAAAAGGATACGGTGGAAACTTCGCATCTGGAGCAGAAATTAACTTATATAAAGAAAAATTCGATACATTCAGTAAAGAAGAATTATATCCTTCTGAAGCTGGAACAATCGCAACTAGCAAATTAGAATTAGCAAAAACTCCAGAAGTATCAACAGTAACTCCTAATGGAAAAGAAATTAAAAAACCTGGAACTGCTGTTACATTTACATTCAAACCATATAAAGGTATTGAAATCGTAGAACGCGTTGTTATGTATGATGGTGATCACTTCATGCGTAAATTGTTTGAAATTAACATTGAAAACAAAAAACAACGTATTAACTACATCGATGGAGAACATCTTGTATTAAATGATACCGATGATCGTTGGACAATTCCACATGTTGGTGGTGTTGTACAAATGGAAGAATTCAAAGCAAACTTAGGACAACCAATCTATGTTGATGGTTTATTCTTAGGTTCTGAATTCCCAGCTAGCCAAACAGAAGTATTAGAAAATGTTGGATTTACTCGTTATTATACAGGTAAAAACTTTGAAGACTTCGCACGTGATGGACAATTAACAACAGATGGAAAATTCATCACTTGGCAAACAGTTGTAGGTGCTTCTCCTGCAGCAGATACAAAAGGAAACAACTTAGACATCGTAAAACAATCATTCTTTAACTATATCGATAGCATTGCAACACCATCTGATTTCCGTATCCAATACAACTCTTGGTTCGATAACATGATGCGTATTACAGATGAAAACATTCTTTCATCATTCAGTGCTGTTGACAAACACTTATCAGAAACAGGTGTTCGTCCATTAGATTCTTATGTAGTAGATGATGGATGGAATATTTATCGTAAAACTGCTGGAACAATGAACGGTGGAATTGATATCGAACGTAATGGACCAGTGGATGAAGTAAATACAGCTGGATTCTGGCAATTCAACTCTAAATTCCCTAAAGGATTAACTCCTTCAAGTGAATTAGTACAAAACTTCGGTTCAAACTTCGGTGTTTGGATTGGGCCACGTGGTGGTTATAACTATCAAGGTACATTAGCAGATATCATTCAAACTGGTATTACAGTAGATGGTAAAAAAGTTCAATATGGTAGCTCTGCTGGTGGATCAATTGACGTAGCGGATCAACGTTATGTTGACAAATTCGAAGAAATGGCTATCCAATGGATGGAAGACTACAAAGTTAACTACTGGAAATGGGATGGATTTGCTGATTATGGTCAATACAATGCATTCCGTAGTGGTGAAGGTGTAGTTGGATATGATGAAAATCATCATCATATGTATGGTGGACCACACCACATGTATCATGTAACAGATTTATGGGAAAAATGGATTGATTTAATGACAAATGTTCGTAACAAAGCAAATGAATTAAATATCAACAATTTATGGATCTCATTAACATGTTATGTAAACCCAAGTCCTTGGTACTTACAATGGGCAAACTCTGTATGGATCCAATGTGTTGCTGACCGTGGTGAACGTACAAATAACAATGCTGCTCTTAACAACAAAATGGATAACATGTTATCATACCGTGATGGATGTTACTATGACTTCGTAGTAAAACACAAATTCCAATTCCCATTAGCTAACCTTTATAACCATGATCCAATCTATGGTACAGAAGGAACAGGAATTACTGCTAGCTCAATGGATGCTGAACAATTCAGAAACTACATGTTCATGCAAGGAACTCGTGGTACAGCATTCTGGGAATTATACTACTCAGATTCAATCTTCAATGATGAAAAATATTTAATCAATGCGGACTTCTTAGAATGGGCTGAAGAAAACTTCGACTTATTAAGAAATGCAATCATGGTTGGTGGAACTCCTTCATCAACAGCTACATTAGATGGAAATCCAACTGGTGCAGCTGGAAACCAAGAAGCTTATGGATTTGCTGGATTTAATTTAGAAGGTACAGAAGGAACAATCTCAATGAGAAACCCTGCTGCTACTGAAAAAACAATTTCTTTCAAATTAGATGAAGCAATCGGTGTGAAAACTACAAAAGGTACAACTTACCATGTAACAAAAGATCATGCATATGTAACAAAAAATACAGTTTCTAAAGCAGTCATCCCTGCAACAGTTAATCAAGGGGATACAATTACTGTAACATTACAACCAGGTGAAACTTATGTATTACACTTCAATACACAAGCTGATACAAAAGCTCCAGTTGTAAACAAATTGTATATTAAAGATGCAAACACAGTTCAAGTTAAAGCATCTGAACACGTTAACAATGCTGCATTTACAGTAACTGTAGATGGTAAAGAAGTAGAAGCTAGCGTTGCAAAAGCATATGGTGATTTAAGAACATATAACGTAACATTAGCTCAACCATTAACAAAAGGTGCAAGCGTTAAAGTCGCTGCTAAAGCTGGTAAAGACGATGCAAACAATGCATTAGTTGGTGAAGTTACATTAAACTACTATCCAAATAGCGAAGTTGTTGCTGCAAACAACGTAAGTGGAAACAAAGTTGTTTCAACTGCTGCTAACAGCATCAAAGGAAGCAATGGATTCAGTGTAACTGCAAATGTAGAAACAACTGCTAACAATGTTGTATTAGTATCTCAAGGTTCTGATTACAAACTTGGAATTGATGCAAATGGTAAAGCTTACTTTGAATTAAACGGAACTCGTGCTACTTCAAATAAAGCAGTAAATACTGGTTCAGTATCATCCATTACTGGTGTTAAAGAAAACAATGGTATTATCAAAGTTTATGTAAATGGACACGTAAGTAAATCTGCTTACAATGTTGCAAATAAAGATTTCGCAGTAACTGCTGCTGATATCAACGCAACAAATGTTCAAGAAGTAAAAGTTTATAACCGTGCATTAGGTTATGATGAAGTTCCAACATTACCAACTGAAACTTTATTAAGAGACTTCATTGCACAAGTTGAAAGCGAACAAGGATTATTTACTTCAGCTTCTTGGGAAGCACAACAAGTAAATACAATCTTAGAAGAAGCAAAAACTGCATTAAACGAAGGAAAAGAAGCAGAATATCAAGCAAAATATGATGCATTAGTAGCTGCTTATGAAGCATTAATTCCAGATACTACTAGCAAAAACCTTGCTTTACGTAAACCAGTTACATCTGGATGGTTAAACAATGGTTATAATGGAGACGGAACAGATTCTGGACGTCCATTAAATGTAGCAGTTGATGGTGCAAAAAATAATAAAGATAACTATAGTATCTTTGGACATGTAACTGGTGGACAAACAACAAAACCATCTTACATGCAAGTTGATTTAGGTAGCGAATCTGCTATCAACAAAGTTCAATTATATCGTTACTTCGATAACAGAACTTATAACTCAACAGCAGTTGTTGTATCAAATACTCCAGATTTCAAAGAATTCGAAGTATTATATTACAGTGGAACAGAAGATGTATTTGGATTAAATGCAACTCCAAATCAACCATTGTATGCAGAAACTTCTGCAGGTAGAACATTATTTGACAATGCATCAAAACCAGTAACTGGACGTTACGTAAGAGTTTATGGAAATGGTGTTCAAGGAAATAACCAATCTGAAAACCACATCGTTGAATTAGAAGTTTACGGAACAGTTGCAGATGCATATAACATTAAAGACTTAGAAGTAAAAGTAAATGAAGCAAAAGAATTAGCAAGTGATACAGCTCGTTATACAGCTGCTCAATTAGCTAAATTAAATGCTGAAATTACAAAAGCTGAAAATGTTGTTAAAGCTGTAAAAGCTGGAACACAAGAAGATAAGACAATCGGTTATGTAATCAATGCAAAAGAAGCATTACAAGCAGCAATCGATGAATTAGCAAATGCTGTTGTAGCATTTGGTGGTGTTTCTGCAACACTTACAGATAAGATCAGCATGAACGTTTATGTAAAAGCAGATGCTGAAGTAATCGCTGATGAAAATGCATATGTTTCATTCACAATGAATGGTAAAGAAGTAAAAGTTCCTGCATCTCAATTAGAAACAGTTAGAACTGGATTATACAAAGCATCATTACCATTATTCGCTAAACAGATGAGTGATGTTGTTACAATCAATGTATTCACTACAAAAGCAAATGGTGAAGTTACAGCTGATTTAACAAAAGATTACTCAATCAAAGCTTATGGAGATGCAATCTTAGCTTCTAAGACAAATTCTAAAGAAGAAAAAGCAATTGCAGAAGCAATGTTGAACTATGGTGCTACTGCACAAACATACTTCAAATACAATGTTGAAAACTTAGCAAATGCAAATGTAACAAACAAACCATACGAAAAAGTAACTGCACAAGAATTAGTTAAATACGAAGCTGATATTAAAGACAATAAGGTAAAAGGTGCAACTTATGGTGCTACAAACTTACGTCTATTATCTGAAACATCAATTCGTCATCACTTTATCGTTGATATGAACGAAAAAGCAAACCTTAAATTCTATGTAGTGAAAGGTGATGTTGAAGAAGAAGTAACTCCAGAATACTATGGTGGAAACAAGGCATATGTTGAAGTTTCTAACGTTTATGCAGAATCATTAGACAAAGCTTATACTGTTAAAGTTGTAAACACTACAGCTCCTGAAACAGTAACTACAGTAACTTATAGCGCATTCTCATACGCAAAAGCAATCTTAGAAAAAGAAGATACTTCTAAAGAAATGAAGGATGTTGTAAAAGCAATCGTTGAATATAATAGAAAAGCAAATGCTTATAAAGAATCTATTAGAGGTCAAGAAGGTACTGAATTAGTTTAATCATTCGATCAAATTTTCATAAAAAGGGTACTCACTTACGTGAGTGCCTTTTTTTATTAATATATACATATAAAAATAATGAAAAAAAGGATAGAAAATTTGTTGAAAATAGAATATTTATTTATCTATATATTAATAAAAAGAAAATTAATAATTAAATATAAAATGTAAAAAAATTGCTAAAAAGTACAAATGTGCAAATTGAAAACGCTTAAATTATTATGTTATAATTTAATAGAATTCAGTAAAGCGCTTTCTCTACAAATGGGAGTATTATGTTGTAGAATTGCGCTTCTTACTTATCTAGAAAGAGGAGGGGATACGGAAACATAAAACATAAGGTATTTGGTTTATGCTTATTTTTAGAAAGAAGGAGAAATCTCATGAAGAAACTGTTTTTATCAGTCTTATCGGCCGCAATGGCAATTTCTTGTCTTCAATCACCGTTAACATTAAAAGCAGCAAAAACACAGGGCGACATCAATGTTAATGTTACGGCAAATTCAGTTACAATTGGTAACGAATACATTGAACGAGAAATTTCAATTAAAGACAACAAGGTATTGACGACTAGTATTACAAACAAAAGAGGAAACAAAGATTTAGTATTTAATCCAGCTCCAGGAAGCGAAGAATTTAAAATTCGTCTTACTAAAAAAGCTGCTGGTGAACAAGAAAAAGAACCAATTGCATTAGAAGCAATCAATCGTTCTACATGGACTGCAGATGCGGACAGTTACCAAAATGCACAATTAGGTGCAGGTGATGGTCCAGCTGCAAACTTAATCGATGGAAACAATAGTACAATTTGGCATTCTAGATATGGTAATGGAAAAGGAAGTAAAGGAGACACTTCTCTTCCACACAATGTCATGATTCGATTAGGTAAAGAAGAAACATTTAAATCTTTCTCATATACACCAAGACAAGAAGGACCAGAAACAAATGGAAATATTAAAAAATATAAATTCTATATTTCTAATAAAGATTCTGAAACTCCATTAGCAGCAGATGATGCATCTTGGGAACTTGTAAAAGAAGGATCTATGAATTATGAGGATGTAAATCCTTATTATGTTAACTTAGGAAAAGCATATACAGCAAAACATGTACGTTTAGAAGCAATTAGCTCTCAAAACGGTGGTAACTTTGCTGGTGGTGCAGAATTCAACCTTCATAAAGAAGAAGCTCCAACTGCTTCTATCGCTAAAAATGAACGTGAATTCTTTGCTAGTGATTTAACATTAAAAGGTGCTCCAGTTGTAGATAACAATGCGGTAGCAACGATCAACAATCAAGAAAAAGTTGGTAAAAAAGTGACATTAAACTTTGAACCATATACATTCAAAGGTGTTACATATACAATTTCAGAAAACTTTGTAATGTTCCAAGGTGATCATTTCATGCGTAAATATTTGGAAATCTCAGTTCCAAAAGCAGATGCTGGTAAAGCAGAAATCGATTATATTGACCTTGAATCCTTAAATGTAACATCCGATGTACCTCAGTGGACAATCCCTACAGATGCTGGTGGAGTTGTTTCTATGAATACTTTCCATGCGAACTTAGGACAACCAATCTATATCGATGGTATGTTCTTTGGATGTGAATTCCCTGAAACAGATACACAAATTGTTGATGGTACAGGATATATGCGTTACTACACTGGTAAAACATTTAACCAGTTAGCTGAAGATCATCAAGCAGATGTTAACAAAGAAGGTACAGAAGTACATTATCAAACTTGGCAGACAGTAGCTGGTGCTGCAAGAAGTACAGATAATTCAATCATTCAAAGTGATTTCTTTGATTATATCGATTCTATTTCAACACCATCTGAATTCCGTATTCAATATAATTCATGGTTTGATAACATGATGAGAATTGATGATCAAAATATCTTAGAATCATTTATCGAAATCGATAAAGAATTAAACAAAACAGAAACTCGTCCTATGGATTCTTATGTAGTGGACGATGGATGGAATAACTATAATGATGGAAGAATTGTTGATGCTACTCGATCAGGAACGACATTAAATCAAACTGGTTTCTGGGAATTCAACAATAAATTCCCTGATGGATTAACACCTTCTAGTCAATTGGTTCAAAAATTTGGAAGTAACTTTGGAGTTTGGGTAGGACCTCGTGGAGGATATAACTTCTATAACGACTTGGCAAATATCTTAACGAAAAATGGAACAGGTTCTAAAGCTGGTGGATCTATTGACGTTGCAGACCGTGTATATGTAGATAAATTCCAAGAAATGGCTATTAAATGGCAACAAGACTACAAAGTAAATTACTGGAAATGGGATGGATTTGCTGATGGTGGACAATTCAACCAATGGCCAGCAACAAATGGTGTAGCTAGTCGTGCTCATAATCACATGGTTGGTGGATATCAACACATGTATCATGTAACGGATTTATGGGAAGCATGGATTGATTTATTTGAAGCTGTACGTGTAAGTGAAAAAGAAGATGACATTAACAAATTATGGATTTCATTAACATGTTATGTAAACCCAAGTCCTTGGTTCTTACAATGGGGAAACAGCGTTTGGATGCAATGCGTTGGTGACCGTGGTGAATCTGGTACATTAGGTGGAAAAATGGATAAAATGTTAACATATCGTGATTCTATGTATTACGATTTCATTAAACGCCATGAATTCCAATTCCCATTAAAAGCAATTTATAACCATGATCCAATCTATGGTAAAGAAGGAACAGGAATCAATGTAAATTCTATGACGGATGAAGAGTTCAAAAACTACCTATATATCCAAGGTGGTCGTGGAACAGGATTCTGGGAATTATATTATTCTGATTCTTTGATGACTCAAGGTAAATATGAAGCAAATGCGGAATATTTGGAATGGGCTGAAGAAAACTTCCATATGTTGAAAAATGCGAAATGGATTGGTGGATGGCCAGCAGCTAATGTTACATTAAGTTCAGGACCATCAAGTGTTGGTAATGGTGGAGATGCATATGCATATTCTGGATGGGATGGAGAATCTGGAATTATTTCTATGCGTAACTCTGCTACTACAAACAAAACTTTAACATTCACATTAGATGAAACAATCGGTGTCGCATCTTCTGCAAAAGGTAAACCAATTTACCGTACAACAGAACACAGCTATAAAGTTGGTGCTGATGATGCTACAGAAAACAAAGTATTAGAATTTGGACAAACTGTATCTGTAACATTAAAACCAGGGGAAGTTCGTATCTGGAACTTATCTACAACAAAAGATGAAACTGCACCTACAATCAAACGTGTATTCACAGATGGCGATCAAACAATCGGTATCCGTTTTGATGAAAAAGTAAGTGGAAATAAATTCTTAGTTGATGGAAAAGAAGTTACTGCAAAACAAAGTGTTGATGATATTACCTATTACATCACATTAACAACACCAATGAGAGATGGTAGAGAATTTACAGTTGAAACAAAAGACATTAAAGATTTATCTGGAAATGCAGTTGCGAATAAAAAAGTAACATCTACATTCCATAAAGGAAATGTTGTTTTAGATAAAGAAGCAAATGCTGAAACAAGTGTTTCTAAAGCATTAAATACAAACTATGGATTTACGGTTTATGCAGAAGCTGAAAACAATACCGCAAAATCATTGGCAAAACAAGCAAATGGTTATGACTTAGGTATCAATGATCAGGGTAAAGCATACTTTACAGTAAATGGTGCAACAGCAGTAAGTGATGTTGTATTAACAAATGCAAAACATACAATTACTGGTGTTCGTGAAAACAATGGTATGTTAAAACTTTATGTTGACGGTGTATTAGCTGGTTCTAAATATTTAGAAGCAAACCGTTACTTTGATGTAACTGGAAATGAAACAGTTGTAGCGGCAAATACAGTTGTAAAAGTATTCGATACAGGATACGGATATGACGAAGTTGCTAAATTTGGTGAAGTTGCACAACGTACTCCAATCGATTTAGCAAATGCAACAGTTACTGTTTCTGGTACATCTGAAAAGAATGCAAGCAATGCGGAAATTAAAGATATCATTACAGATAACAATCCAGAAACATTCTGGACAAGTAACGCTGTATCAAAAATTGAAGCAGGAAATCCTTACTTACAGGTAGACTTAGGTAAAAACTACAAATTAGACCGTGTTGATTACACTCCACGTTACTATAATGGTGCTCAAAACTACTGGCATTGTACTGGTAACATCAAAAAATTAGTTCTTGAAGTTAGTAAAGATGGGGAAAACTGGACAACTGTGACTCCAACTGGTGGTGCAGACTTAACTGATAAAGTTGTTAATGAAAACGATAGAACATTATTCCCACATGCAATTGAATTTGAAGCTACAGAAGCACGTTATGTACGTGTTAGTGGATTAGAATCTTATCACTGGCAAGAAAATGAAGTAAACAAAGTGATCACTGTTGGTGATTTAGCTGTTTATGGTATGGCAACCGAAAATGTTGCGAAAAATAAACCAGTAACAGGTAAATGGACAGAAACAAATCAACCTGCAACAATTAACTCTGATCGTCCATACGCAATGGTTACAGATGGTGTGAAAAATAACTGTGATGCAAACCATGCTGGATTTGGAGAAGATAACAAAACAGATTCTGCATATGTAGAAGTAGATTTACAATCAATCTATGATTTAACTTCATTAAACTTATATCGTTATTGGAATGATAACCGTACTTATAAAGGTACAGTAATCGCATTATCTACAACTGCTGATTTCAAAAACCCAACTATTATCTATAACTCAGATAAAGAAAACTTCCATAAAATGGGTGCTGGAAACGACGAATTATACGTTGAAAAAGCAGCTGGAAAACAATTTGTATTTGATACTGTGATCCCTGCTCGTTACATTCGTGTATATATGCATGGATCTAATAAAGGAAATACAAACCACATCGTTGAATTAGAAGCTTATGGATTTACAACTGGACAAGTAGAACCAGAACAACCACAGGCAGATAAAACAGCATTGACAGATTTAGTAAAAGTAGCAGAATCAAAAGATTTAACTCGCTACACAGAACAAACTGCAACTGCTTTAGTAAATGCTATCACACGTGCAAAAGATGTTGTTGCAGATCCAAAAGCAAGTGAAGAAACAGTTGTGGCAATGGTTACTGAATTACAAGCTGCAATTGATGGATTAAAAGAAATCGCAATCAAACCAGTTGCGATGTCAGCTACACTTACGGATACAATCGCAATGAATGTTTACTTAACCGTATCAGAAGAATTATTAACGGATACAGGCGCTTATGTAAAATTCAGTGTACTTGATGGTAAAAATAAAATCAAAAAAGAAATTCCAGTAAAAGATTTAGTAAAAGTAAATGATCAATATCTTGCTTCTATGCCTCTATATGCTAGACAGATGAGTGATACAGTTACAATGGAAGTATTCACTACAAAAGCAAATGGTGAAGTAACTCTTGATTTAACGAAAGAATACTCAATCAAAGCATATGGTGATAAAGTATTAGCGTCAGAAACTTCTACACAATTAGAAAAAGAAGCAGTAGAAGGAATGTTAAACTACGGAGCTATGGCACAGGTATATTTCAAATACAATGTTAAAAACTTAGCGAATGCAAACGTAACTAACAAAGATTTTGAAACAATCACAGCTCAATCATTAAATGAATATGCAGCTGTGATCACAGAAAATAACGTAAAAGGTGCAACTTATGGTGCAACAAACTTACGTCTATTATCTGGTACTGCAATTCGTCATCATTTCATTGTTGATGCAAATGAAAAAGACAATCTTGAATTCTATGTAGTAAATGGAGAAACACAAACAAAAGTAAATCCAGTATACTATGATGGAAATAAAGCATATGTTGAAATTAACAATGTATATGCTGAAGACTTAAATAAAGCCTATACAGTAAAAGTTGTTAATACAACAGAAGCTGATAAAGAAACAGTTGTAACTTATAGTGTATTCTCTTATGCAAAAGCAATCTTAGAAAAAGAAAATGCTTCTGAAGATATGAAGAACGTTGTAAAAGCAATGGTTGATTACAATCGAAAAGCAATCGCTTATAAAGATAGTGCTATTCATTAAAAACTGGAGCTCTAAATTTCCGTGGGGGTTCTGAGTTGTGGGGTCTAAAATAGCTTGG
>SAMEA104404106__coassemble_1239_pt1 | contig 20317 bp, 19 predicted proteins | sample SAMEA104404106__metabat2_high_PE_075 | metagenome-assembled genome bin SAMEA104404106 (sample SAMEA104404106) | Balaenoptera acutorostrata
CGACAAGAACAAATTTGTTACAAGGAAATATATTAAAAGCATTGATTGCGTTATCCGTTCCGATTATGGCCACCTCATTACTACAGATGATGTACAGCATGACGGATATGATTTGGATTGGGCGTGTTGGTAGTAATTCTGTGGCAGCAGTTGGTGCAGCTGGCATGTTTGTGAACTTAGCCAATGGAATCAGTGCTTTTTTACGTGTTGGAGGACAAGTGAATGTTGCACATAGCTATGGAGCGAATCACAAAGAGAGAGCGGCTCGTTTTTCTAGACATGCACTACAAGCAGGACTATTGCTTGCGATTTTATATGGCGCAATTTTATGCATTGGAAAAGATGCATGCATCGATTTTTTTAAATTTACCAATCAACAGGTAATTGCGGATGCACAATTATATTTACTTATTATGGGAAGTTTTATCTTCTTACCGATTATCAACCCTATTTGTACAGCGGTAATTACCGCAACGGGAAATAGTAAGACGCCATTTCAAGTAAATACGGTTGGCTTATTTATAAATTTGGTTTTGGATCCCATCTTAATTTTTGGAGTTGGACCGATTCCTGCGATGCATGTATTTGGAGCGGCCGTTGCGACGGTTGTTGCACAAGTCGTGGTATTACTCTTGTTTATTCGCTATATGGTACACGATCAAGAAGTCTTTTCACATATGCGGTTTACATCGAGAATAACAAGGGAATATCTTTCACCAATTGTTAAAATTGGGATGCCTGCAACGGTACAAGGTGTGATGTTTACGGGTATTTCTATGACCATTGGTCGTATTATCGCATCCTGGGGAGAAACCGCAATTGCGGTACAAAAGGTCGGCATTCAAGTGGAATCCATCTCGTATATGGCTGCCGATGGATTTGCGGCTGCAACCAATTCATTTATTGCACAAAACTATGGTGCCAATCAGATTCATCGTGCCAAACATGGCTATTCAACAGCCATGAAGGTCATGATTGTATGGGGATTGATCACAACTGGTATCTTAGTCTTTTTACCAGAACCCATCTTCTCGGTTTTCATCACGGAAGCCGATGTCATTCCGCTAGGTGTTGATTACTTACGAATCTTAGGTTATTCACAGTTATTTATGTGTATGGAAATATTAACTTCAGGAGCCTTTTCTGCTTATGGAAAAACACTTCCACCATCCATTGTCAGCATTGTCTTTACAAGTATGCGCATCCCGATGGCGATTCTATTAGGACAGACGGCACTTGGATTAAATGGTGTTTGGTGGAGTATTAGCTTATCATCCGTATTTAAGGGCGTTATTTTAGTATTCTTATTTCTTTTATTTATGAAAAAGTTTGATCAACAACATCCTATACAACATTAAAAAAAGAGGGAAACCTCTTTTTTTAGTGGTTGGATGCATTTGACAAAAGAAAGAATTAAAACTATAATAACAGTGTTATAGATAATGGTGTTATTGATGTGAAAGGAGATGAGGACATGGCAGTAAAGGATCATACATTGGATGCGAAAATTGTAAAAGCTGCAATGGAAGAATTTAAAGCACATGGATTTCATAAGGCATCCTTACATACCATCGCAAAACAGGCAGGAATAACCACAGGTGCCTTGTATACGCGTTATAAAAATAAAGATGCACTGTTCTGTAGTTTGGTACAAGTTGTACTCGATACCGTTAAATCGAAAAGTCAGGGATGTCAAGAGCTGTATCAACAAGTGTTGACGAGTCAAGATCCACAGTTATTTTTAAAAGCTATTCAAGCAGAAGAAGAAATCTATCTTCATGTTTTATTTGAACATTATGATGCTTGTATTTTATTCTTCTGTCGTAGTGAAGGAAGCTCTATTCATACCATGATGGAACAAATGATGGAACAAAAAGCCAAGGAAACGGTTGCTTTCTTTAAGCAGATTGCGAAAAAGGAAGTGGAATTGGATGGACTAGAATTGATTATGTCTGAGCAGTTTTATTATTATCGAAAGATTTTAGAAAAGGGTTATGATAAGGAAGAAGCAATCTCATGTATGAAGGTTGTGGAACATTTTTTAGAAGCTGGATGGAAACAGGTATTTGAAGAAATGTTATAAATTTTTTAAATAAAAAGTTAGATAAAGGAAACAAAAGGAGGGATTTTGATGAAAGAGGAACAACAGTCATCATCTGCATCATTCTTTCAAGAATTAGGTTGTTTTATGAAGCCCTATCAAGGGAAGTATATCATTTCCATCTTAATCAGTATTTTAGGTGTTGCCGCAAACATGGTTGCTTATGCTGGGTGTGCAATGCTTGTCGCAAGATTGTTTCAAGGCGATGTGAAATGGAACGAACTATGCAACATTGCACTGCTTGTGGTTGCTTGTAAATTAATGCATGCGTTCTTGCTTCATGTATCAACCTGGATTTCGCATCAAGCAGCATATTTAACCTTAAAAGATATTCGTAGTGCCATCACAAAAAAGATGGTTCAATTACCGATGGGGTATTTTGAAGAACATGGTAGTGGACGTTTAAAGACCATGTTAGTGGATCATGTTGAGGGAATGGAGAAAACCTTAGCGCATATGCTTCCAGAATTAACGGCTAATCTGTTAGGACCACTTGTCTGTATCGTATGGATGTTTTTTATCGATTGGCGCCTATCCTTATGTGTATTGATTTGGATTATGCTTGGTCTATCGGTAACGGGTGGATTGATGAAAGGGTATGAAGAAAAATATGCAGGACAGATACAGGCGTTAAAAGGAATGAATCAGGCGATTGTCGAATATGTCAATGGAATTGAAGTAATCAAAAACTTTGGACGTGCCGATGCTTGTTACAAGAAATATCAGGATGCCTGCAAACATCATGCAACATACAATGTGAATTGGCAAAAGGAAACACAGGTATATTCATCCTTAGGTATGGCCATCGCTCCATTTTCCATATTCCCAGTATTGATCGTTGGTTTAATTTTCTATATGAACAATACACTTGCCCCAGAAACCTTGTTTTTGATTGTGATTTTAACCTTTGGTATCTTTACTCCTTTGATGAATGCGATGACCTATTTTGATCAATTAGCAGGTATGGGTACAAATGCAAAGGAAATCAAGGATGTGCTAGATTATCCAGAAGTTACACGAGGTCATCAAGAGCACTGTACAAACTATGATGTACGATTTGATCAGGTTGATTTTTCCTATTCGAATTCGAATCGTTTAGCCCTTCAGGATGTAAGCTTTCAGATGAAAGAAGGCTCCATGCTAGCGCTTGTTGGACCATCGGGAAGTGGGAAAAGTACCATTGCCAAATTATTGGCAGGCTTTTGGGATGTAAAGAAGGGATGTATCTATATTGGTGATAAGCCAATTCAGCAATATCAACAACAGGCATTGAATCAGATGATTGCCTATGTAGATCAAGATACATTTTTATTCGATAAAACCATATTAGAAAATATTCGTATGGCAAATCCACAGGCAAATGATGAAGATGTTTATGAAGTAGCGAAAAAAGCTGGCTGTCATGAATTTATTCAAGCCTTACCACAAGGCTATTTAACCGAGGCAGGAAGTTGTGGAAATCGCTTGTCTGGTGGAGAACGACAACGGATTGCCATTGCTAGAGCGATGATGAAGAATGCACCGATTCTAATATTGGATGAAGCTACCGCAAGCAACGATCCAGAAAATGAAGCATCCATTCAAACCGCATTATCAGCAGCTTCAAAAGGAAAGACACTGCTTGTTGTAGCTCATCGTCTACAAACGATTGTCCATGCGGATTGTATTGCCTTTGTTTCAAATGGAGAAATTCAACAAATTGGAACCCATGAACAATTATTAAAAACATGTCAACCTTATCATGATATGTGGAAATTAACGGAGGGATCAAGTGATGATGCAAACATTGAAACGAATTTGGACATTTAGTTTAAACCGTCATGGCGAAATTAAAAAGGCACTTGTATTTTCCTTTTTACGTTCTATTTTTGGGGTTACTCAGATCATCGCAATCTTATTAGCGATTGAAGTCGTAACGATGCAACGGGATGCCAAACAGGCAATTCTTTGGATTGTGGGATTAACCATTATCTGTATTCTTGGAAACTTTATCACAAGTTACATTGAACAAGTCCAAACATTGACGGCAGGATTTTTTATGACCTACGATAAACGATTAGCGATTGGTCAACATATACGACGCTTGCCATTAGGCTATTTCTCAAGTCATGCAAGCGGAAAGACGATAGCGACCTTAACAACGACTTTATTTGGTGTTGAAACGGCTGCGACCATGGTGATGGTTGGGATTATATCGGGTATCTTTAGTTCTATTGCTTTTGCGTTCTTTATGTTGGTGTATGATTGGCGGATTGGTGTAGTGACCATCCTTGGTATGGTTCTGTATATTGTCATCGTGAATGCACAGATGAAACTATCAAGAGAACAGGCACCAAAGCTTCAGAAAGCACAGGACGCCTTAGCCGATGCAGCCCTTACCTTTCTACAGGGTATTAAAGTTATTAAAACATGTAGCTTAAAACAAGAAGATCATGCCATGAAAAAGGCAATTGACCAAAGTTGTGCTGCCAACATCGACTTAACAAGGGTATCGGTTCCATCCCAATGTCTAGGCTATGTATGTATTGCGCTTTTTGAATCCATTTTATTATTTTTATCCCTATATCTCTATGTCGTAAGACAAGATATTACGCTTTCACAAACAGTCTTATTTATTATTTTTAGTTTTTTATCCTATGTAGCATTAAATCAAGCCGGTTCCATGTTATCTATGATTGGCTTGTTGGACGCTGGTATGGACGAAGTTGAAAAAATTGAACAAGAAAAAGAGTTATCGGTTCAAGAGTGTAAGGAACATCAAAAGAATCATGATATTGTCATTGATGATGTCAGTTTCTCTTATGATGATCATTGTGTGTTACATCATGTATCTACGGTTATGAAAGAACATACTTGTACCGCTATTATTGGACCATCAGGTTCCGGTAAAACTACTCTTTGTCATCTAATTCCAAGATTTCAAGATGTCAGTTCTGGTACAATTACCATTGGCGATGTCCCAATACAAGAAATGAAATATGAGGAGTTGATGAGCCAAATCAGCATGGTCTTTCAACAAGTTTATTTATTTGAAGATACCATTTTAAATAATATTCGCTTTGGAAAAGAGGATGCAACCATTGATGAAGTAAAGGAAGCGGCTAGAAAAGCATGTTGTGATTCCTTTATTAATAAACTTGAACATGGCTATGATACGATGGTAGAAGAAGGCGGAAAGAATTTATCTGGTGGAGAAAAACAGCGAATTTCGATTGCCCGTGCCATCTTAAAAGATGCTCCGATTATCATTTTAGATGAGGCAACTAGTGCGTTGGATGTAGAAAATGAGCATGAAGTCATGCAAGCAATCCATGAATTAACCAAAGAAAAGACAGTTGTGATGATTGCTCATCGTATAGATACGGTAAAACAGGCCGATCATATCATCGCCTTAAAAGATGGCTGTATTGTGCAAGAGGGAACGCATGAAGAACTAATCAAAGAGAAGGGACTTTATCAAGATTTTATAAAGGCAAAAAGTCAGGCGAAATCATGGACATTATCATCAATGTAAAAGAAGGTATGGTTACCTTCTTTTTTTTAATAATAATAAGGTAAATGTACATTTAAAATATAAACTATTATAAAAAATTACTTGACAATAAAAGTTAGTCTATGCTATCTTATTAAACGTAGGATGACTGGTTGATACTTTCATACTCTGTTGGGTAGAGTGCGAAAGTAGATTTTTTTGCATTATCTATTAGCTGTTGCTAACATATGATGCATACCAATGATCCGATAAGTAGTAAAGTTTGTTTTTGAAGGAGGAATTGTTTATGCCTATTTATTTAGCTGATTGTAATGTTGATTTAACGGTTAAAAAAATTAGCGGTTCAGATCGTATCAAAAAGCATTTACAAGAATTAGGATTTGTGGTTGGTGAAACCGTCCAAGTTGTAAATAAAGTAAATGATAACGTAATTGTAAAAATTAAGGGTGTTACGTTGGCAATTAGTCAAGAATTGGCTAAACGAATCTTAGTGTAGGAGGGAATCAGTATGACTTTAAAAGAATTGGCCGTTGGTCAAACAGGACGTATTCGTAAAGTTGGTACGTCTGGTGCGTTAAAACAACGCTTTATGGACATGGGAATCACAAAAGGTGTAGAAGTTACAGTTATTAAAATCGCACCTCTAGGAGATCCTATCGAAATCGAAATCCGTGGATATAACTTAAGTATCCGTAAAGACGATGCAGCTAGCATCGAAATTGAGGAGGTTAAATAATGAGAAATATTGCATTAGCAGGTAACCCAAATAGTGGTAAGTCAACATTATTTAATGCTTTAACAGGTGGTACAGCTTTCGTAGGTAACTGGCCAGGTGTTACAGTTGAGAAAAAAGAAGGAAAAATGACAATTGACGGAGAAAAAGTTAGTGTTATGGACCTTCCTGGTATTTATTCATTATCACCATATTCAAATGAAGAAATTATCAGTAGAGATTACATCATCAATGAAAAACCAGAAGTAATCATCAACATCGTTGATGCATCTAACTTGGAACGTAACTTATACTTAACTACTCAGTTAATTGAATTAGGAACTCCAGTTGTTGTTGCATTAAACATGATGGACGTTGTAAAAAGCAAAGGTGAAGAACTTTCACTTGAAACTTTATCAAAAGAATTAGGATGCCCAGTATGTGGTATTTCAGCTATTAACAAAACAGGTTTACCTGAATTAAAAGCTATCGTTAAATCTGTTATGGACGGTAAGAAAATGGAAGCAAACAGCTTCTCATATTCTGAAGATGTTCAAAAAGCAATCACAGTTGTAAAAGATGCTGCAGTTGCTGCTAACATGAGCGCTGATTCAACAAGTGATTACTATGCATTAAAAATGTTAGAAAACGATGAAAAAATCGTTAGCTCAATCAATGTTCCTAGTCAAGTAACAGAAGCTGCTAAAGCTCAACGTGAAGCATTAGAAAAAACATATGATGATGAAATCGATAGTATCGTTGCTGAACAACGTTATGCTTGGATTAAAACAATCATCGATGACGTAATCGTTAAACGTCGTAAAAAAGAATTAACATTATCAGATAAGATCGATAAAGTGTTAACAAACAAATGGTTAGCATTACCTATCTTCTTCTTAGTAATTTACTGCATCTACTTCATCTGTTTAAATCCAAACGGATTAGGTAAAAAATTAGTAGGTATTACATTTACTTGGGTTATCAATGCGATGATCTGGACATCTGTAACTCTTACAAACATGGGAGTTTCTCCTTGGTTAGTATCATTAGTATCTGATGGTCTTGTATTCGGTGTTGGTATCGTTGCTGCCTTCATTCCTTACTTAATGGTATTATTCGTATTCTTAGCAATCTTAGAAGAATGTGGTTACATGGCTCGTGTATCATTCATCTTTGACCGTGTATTCCGTCGTTTCGGATTATCTGGTAAATCATTCGTTCCTATCTTATTAGGTACAGGATGTACAGTACAAGGGGTTGCTTCTACTCGTACAATCGAAGACGAAAATGACCGTAAAATGACTATCTTCTTATTAGGATTCATGCCTTGTGCTACAATGATGCCTACAGTTATCTTAGCAGTTGGTGTATTCACTAGCAGTGCTTGGGTTGCTCCACTTGTTTACTTATTATCATTTGTATTCATCATTCTTGGTGGTATCTTCTTGAAACGTACATTCTTAAAAGGTAAACCTTCACCATTCGTAATGGAATTACCTGAATACAAATTACCTCGTATCAAAAACGTTTGGCACTTTGTATGGGAAAAAACAGTTTCATTATTCAGAAAATTAACTTCTATCGTAGTATTCACTACAGTTATCGTTTGGTTCTTAAAATACTTCAGCTTCAGCTTCGAAGCAGTATCTATTGAAGATTCAATGTTAGCTACAATCGGACGTGCATTAGAACCAATCTTCGCTCCATTAGGATTAGGAAATTGGCAATTAATCGCTTCTATGATCACAGGTTATGTTGCTAAAGATAACATGCTTGGAACATTAGGTGTAATCTTCGGTGCTGACATCACTTCTGGTGTATTAGCTACAATGTTAACTCCAGCTGCAACAGTATCATTCTTATTATTCTTCATCTTATCTTGTCCATGTTTCTCAACAATGGGTGCAATGAGAAAAGAATTAGGTTCATCTAAATTAACTTGGCAAGCAATCGGATTCCAAATGGGTAGTGCTTACGTTATTGCCTTAGTTGCTTATCAAATTTTACAATTTATCATTTAGTATATTTTCAAATCTCCAAAGGTGATCTTCATCTTTGGAGATACTATTATGCATTATTATATGGAGTATAGAATACAATAAAGGGGAGTGTGAACAATGAGAAAACTATATGCTTCAGGTGAAGAATATCTTAAATGGATTTTAAAAGTTCAAAAGAAAATTGGTGCTGTACGTTCTATCGATTTAGCAGAATATATGGGATTTAGCAGACCTAGTATCAGTATTGCAGTCAAGAAGTTAGAAGATGGGGAGTTTTTAACAAAAGATGCAAATGGATACCTTCATTTGACAGAACGTGGTAGAATCATTGCAGAGAACATCTATGAACGTCATGAGTTCTTTACTGAACTTTTATCTAGTATTGGCGTAGAACATAGTGTTGCTGAAGAAGATGCTTGTCGTATTGAACACGTGATTAGCGAAGAAACTTTCCAAAAGATTAAAGAAAATTTCAAAGCTCATCCAATCGAGTGTATCTAGTATTTAGTTTTGTATACCATAAAATAGTAAGAGGTGAAAATATGGCTGATTTAATCGTTGGTGGAATCGTTATTGTTATTTTGATTCCAGTAGTACGTAAATTGTTTTTCAGAAAAAAGAAAGATGACGGATGCGACGGAAACTGCGGTGGAGGTTGCTGCTGTCACTAAAACCTTTGATATAGTAGTATCATCAGAGTTCTAGTTGTACCATGGATCATAATCCATGGTACTTTTTTTGTATCCAAAATAAATTGTAAAAAAAAGATGTTGACAAATCAACAAGTTACCTATATGATTTGTACGCTTAGTTTGAAGTACAAACTAATAGGAGGATGTATGATTCAGAGATTTGAAGTTTTTGTAAATGCCATTACGGCAATCAATCGTTCCATTAATAAATTAAAAATGCAAGAGATGAAGAGTTTTGGCTTAAAAGGAACACATGTCATGTGTTTGTTCCAGTTACAAAAACATCCAGATGGTCTGACTTCTGCGATGCTGACACAGTTATGTGATGAAGATAAAGCTGCCATCTCCAGAGCGCTATCAGAGCTTTCTAAGAAAGAGTTGATCGTTTATGAAGAAGTTCCTGGACAACGTCGTTATCGTTCTTTAATTACGTTAACGCAAGAAGGGAAAGATATCACAACGAAGATGTATGAAAAAATCATGCATGCCGTTGGTGCTGGTGCACAAGGATATAGCGACGAAGAACGAGACACGTTCTACCACGTTTTATTATTAGTTACTAAGAACTTGCAGACTGCTGCAGAAGGAGAAACATACTAAATGAACTTATTAAAAAAGATTTACTGTCGTACTGTTCAAATTGGATTGCGTACTGCGTTACCAATCTTACCATATCGTAAACCACAACAATTACATCAGGTATCAGCGTTACCTGGTTTACTAAAAGAAAAAAATATTTCTAGAGTATTGTTAATTACCGATCAAGGTATTCGTAAAGTAGGAATCACAAAACCACTTGAAAAACAATGTGAAGAAGAAGGAATCACATGCATTGTTTATGATCGTACCGTAGCGAACCCTACTAGCGATAATGTAGAAGAAGCTAGAAACTTATATTTACAAAATGATTGTCAAGCATTGATTGGATTTGGTGGAGGATCTGCCATGGACTGTGCAAAAGCCGTTGGTGCACGTTTAGCGAATCCTAAAAAATCACTAGCGCAAATGGAAGGTGTCTTAAAGGTATTGCGTAAACTTCCATTGTTGATTGCAATTCCAACAACATCTGGTACAGGAAGTGAGGTAACACTTGCTTCTGTTATTACGGATAGTAAAACACATCATAAATATCCAATTAACGACTTTGTTTTAATTCCACAGATTGCGGTATTGGATCCAGAAGTAACAAGAACCTTACCAGCATTCATTACTGCTTGTACTGCCTTAGATGCCCTAACACATGCGGTAGAAGCTTACATTGGTAAAAGTACCACAAAAGAAACAAGACATGATGCTATCGAAGCAACACGCTTAATCTTTGAAAACTTAGATCGTGCATACTATGATGGAAATGATATGGAAGCTCGTGCAAACTTATCAAAAGCAGCTTTCTTAGCAGGAAATGCCTTTTCTCAATCGTATGTAGGTTATGTCCATGCCGTTGCACATTCTCTAAGTGGAAAATACAATACTCCTCATGGTTTAACCAATGCGGTCTTATTACCATGGGTATTAGAAGCTTATGGTTCTTGTATTCATAAAAAATTAGCGACGTTAGCATTAGCCGCTGGTATTGTAAGTGAAGATGATCGTCCAAGTTATGCAGCAGCCTTATTCATTCGTGCTATCCGTGAAATGAATCATCGTTTCCAATTGCCAAACTGTATTCGTGAAATTCAACAAGAAGATATTGCGGAATTAGCGAAAACAGCAGATAAGGAAGCAAATCCATTGTATCCAGTACCACGTTTGATGGATGCAAAAGAATTAGAAGGATTCTATGAAAAAGTTAGGGAGGGTTATTATGAACGAGCAACAAATACAGCAGTTAATCAAGAAGCAAAGAGCGTTCTTTTCAAGCAATCAGACAAGATCGGTGCAAAAGCGAATCTTCGCGTTGCGAACTCTTAAAAAAACCATTGAACAATATGAAGAAGAAATCTATCAAGCGTTATACCTTGATTTAAATAAAAGCAAAAGCGAAAGCTATATGTGCGAAGTGGGAATGGTCTATAGTGAGTTAAATTATATGATCAAGCATGTAAAGAAATTTGCGAAAGCAAAACGTGTGCATACACCAATCGCACAAGCCGTATCAAAAAGTTATGTGCAGCCATCACCAAAGGGTGTAGTATTGATTATGAGTCCATGGAATTATCCATTCATGTTGACCATTGATCCATTGGTCGATGCCTTAGCAGCTGGAAACACTGCTATTATCAAACCTAGTGCCTATGCACCTCATACCGCTAAGGTGTTAGAAAAGATTATTTCAGAAGCGTTTGATCCAGCTTATGTTGCCACAGTGCAAGGTGGTCGAGCAGAAAACCAAGCATTGTTAAACCAGGCATTTGATCATATCTTCTTTACTGGTTCTTCCTCAGTAGGGAAAGAAGTACTACGCAAAGCAAGTGATCACTTAACAAGTGTGACCTTAGAACTCGGTGGTAAAAGCCCTTGTATCGTGGATGCAAGTGCGAATATAAAGATTGCCGCAAAACGCATTGTCTTTGGTAAATTCTTAAACTGTGGACAAACCTGTGTCGCGCCAGATTATATCTTGTGTGAACGCTCCATTGTTTCAGATTTAAAAGATGCCTTAATTCAGGAGATTCAATCTCAATTCGGAAATGATGCAATCCATATGAAAACATATGGTAAAATCATCAACGAAAAACATTATCTACGTTTAAAGGGAATTATAGAAAAGAGTAAGATTGCATATGGTGGCTCATTTGAAAACTCCTCTTTAAAAATAGAACCAACCATGATTTATCCATGTACGTGGCAAGATGCAGTCATGGAAGATGAAATCTTTGGTCCCTTGTTACCAATCTTAACGTATGATTCCTTAGATGATGTGATTGAACAAATCAATGCGAAATCAAGTCCATTAGCATGTTACATGTTCTCAAATGACAAACAGGCAATCAACAAGGTTACTACTCGATGTCAATTTGGTGGTGGTTGTATCAATGATACGATTATCCATCTTGCCACAACCAATATGGGATTTGGTGGCATCAATGGAAGTGGTATGGGAGCGTATCATGGAAAAGTAGGATTTGACACATTCTCTCATCATAAAAGTATCGTTGATAAAAAGACTTGGATTGATCTTCCAATGCGTTATCAACCATATACGACATTCTATGATAAAATTATTCGATTATTTCTAAGATAGTAGTCGGCTTTTATGATTCAAACCATCATAAAAGCCTTTTTTTCAATTGGAAAAGGCTGCCATTTGAAAAACAAGGTTGATGATGTTACAATAAAAAACGTATTTTTAAAAGAAAGGGGTATTCAAATGGAATACATTAAGTTAATCGGTATTGTCATTATTGTACTTGGATTCGCATTGAAATTTGATGTTTTAGGTACAGTGTTACTTGCTGGACTGGTAACCGGTCTTGTTGCAGGTATGGACTTTACACATATTTTATCCGTATTAGGAGAATCGTTTGTCAACAATCGTTTAATGTCAATCTTCTTGATCATCTTCCCGGTGATTGCGATTATTGAACGTTATGGATTAAAGGAGAGAGCAGCGTATTTAATCGGTAAGATTAAAAATGCATCAGCAGGGAAAGTATTATCCATTTATATGGTTGTACGTACGTTAGCATCTGCCTTCAATGTTCGTATTGGAGGACATGTGCAATTTGTTCGTCCATTGATTTTGCCAATGTCAGAAGCAGCTGCAAAAGTAAGTAAAAATGCAGATATTACAGAAGATGAATTAGAAGAGTTAAAAGGACATGCGGCAGCAGTCGAAAACTTTGGTAACTTCTTTGCACAAAACTGTTTTGCGGCAGCAAGTGGTGTTGTGTTGATTCAAGGAACTTTATCCATGTACAAGGAAGTAACGTTAAGCAGTGTTGCGATTTCAAGCATTCCAGTGATGATCATCGCTGTTATCTTTACCTTTGTACAAGTATTCTTATATGATCGAAAAGTGAAGAAAGCAGGTGCAAAACATGACTGATTTTATTTTTAATATTGCTCCTGAACTATTCTATATGTTATGTGGAGTTGTTTGTTTGGATGCGGGATATCGTGCCTTTACAAAAAATGAAAAAGCCAAAGCTGGAACTGCCTTGTTCTGGGTATTGGTTGGTATTATCTTTATTGGTGGAAAATGGATTCCAAGTGCTATCACTGGTGGCATCTTAGTTGTGATGGGAATTTTAACCGTTACAAAACAAGTGCAGATTGGTACCTTTAAAGAAGCAAGTAAAGAAGAAAAAGAGAAAGAAAGTGTTCGCAAAGGAAACTTTATTTTCTTACCAGCGATCACAGTTGGATTGGTAGCACTATTGATGTCCTTTGTAAAAGTGGATGGAAAGAACTTAGATGGAGCTGTCATGGTAGGAATCGCATGTTTAACGGCCTTTATTCTAGCGGTTGTCATCTGTCGCCCAAAAGTAAATGAAACAAGAGAAAATACCACAAAACAATTAATGCAGGTTGGTGCTGCTTGTTTATTGCCACAGTTATTAGGTGCCTTAGGTACTCTATTTACAGAAGCCGGTGTTGGTGATGTCATCTCAACCATGATTTCAAGTGTTGTACCAAGTGGTAGTATTTTAATCGGTGTTATCATTTACTGCTTAGGTATGGTCATCTTTACAATGATTATGGGGAATGCGTTTGCGGCCTTCTCTGTTATCACATTAGGAATTGGTATTCCATTTGTGATTGCACAAGGTGGAAATCCATCTGTGGTTGGTGCGTTAGGTATGACATGTGGATTCTGTGGTACCTTATTAACACCAATGGCAGCCAATTTCAATATTGTGCCTACAGCCGTATTGGAAACAAAAAACAAATGGACGGTTATTAAAGCACAGGCTCCAATGGCATTTGTGATGATTGTTGTACATATTATTTTAATGCTTGTATTAGCATTCTAAGAAAGGAACGTTACATATGAAAATTTTAGTTACAGGTTTTGACCCATTTGGCGGAGATAAAATTAATCCAGCGATTGAATCTGTGAAATTATTACCAGATACAATTGAAGGAGTAGAAATTATTAAATTAGAAATTCCTACCGTTGTTTATAAATCTTTGCATATGATCAAAGAAGCAATTGAAAAATATAATCCTGATATGATCTTATCCATTGGTCAAGCAGGAGGAAGAAATGATATTACAGTTGAGCGTGTAGGAATCAATGTCAATGATTTCCGCATTAAAGATAACGAAGGAAATCAACCAGTCGATGAAGCAATCTATGAAGATGGAGATGCTGCATACTTCTCAAAACTACCAATTAAAGCAATGGTAAGTGAAATTCGTAAAGCGGGGATTCCTGCATCTGTTTCAAACTCTGCTGGAACATTTGTTTGTAATCATGTGTTATACGGTGTATGTTACATGGTAGAACATGAATTCAAGGGAAAGAAAAGTGGATTTATTCACATTCCATTCTTACCAGAACAAGTTGTTGAAAAAGCAGGTTATGCAAGCATGTCTTTAGATTGCATTAAGGATGCATTAGTTGCCGCAATCAAAGCGATGATTCATAACGAAGAAGATATTAAAGCTGCAGAAGGAACAATCTGCTAGTTTGTAACATAAAAAGATCCATTCCTAAAAAGAATGGGTCTTTTCTGATACAAGTATAAGGAGAGAGAAGATGAAGGTATTTACATCAGATGAAGATTTTAATAAAGAGTTAAAAGAATATCCAATTGTCATAGCTTTATTTGGTTCTAAAACTTGTATGCCCTGCGTTTCATTAAAACAAAAACTGGATGTATGGCAACAAGGACATCAACAAGTAAAGACAATCTATATTCCTGTAGAAGAGGAACTTGCCTTTGCGGCAAGCCAACAGGTGTTTACGGCCCCAACCATTCTTGTATATGTAGAAGGAAAGATCAGTCTAAAAGAAAGTGGATACTTTAGTTTAGATCGTATGCTTGAAAAGGTTGAACACTATCTAGAATACTTTGATGAACAATGAAAAAAAGCACAGGAACGTAATGAAGGAAATTACATCTGTGCTTTTTTTAAGTAACTGTTATCTTTTATTATAAAAGATGAAATGGTTGAATAAAGCGTCCGTAGAATGAGGATAATACTGTCGGAAGGTATCCCGTTCTATTATGCTTTATCTTATACAATAGTTTGCGTATTAATTACAACTGAGGGATTTTATGGTAACCATATAGAACTATTGTATGGAAGTAAGTATGATTCCATTGGCTCTACAAAGAAAATATTATACAATGCATTTTCTTTGTAGAACCAATGGTTGTCCGTTGTAGTTGTTCGCGTCTACAACAAACAGTAAATAAAGCTAACTTCTTCCTCTTTTTTAGGATGAACCAATCATCCTACCTTTAAGTTATCATATTAAGTTAGAATTGTCAAACACTATCACAAAAAGAATGATCAATAAGTAAACATTTTTACTAGAATTTGAATTTATAAAAAAGATAGGCAAGAAAATGGAAGTTTATAATTCAAACGAACACTAGATGGGAGAATTATATGAAGAAAAGATTATATAAAATAGAAGAAGGTAAGAAAATATCAGGTGTATGTGGTGGTATCGCGGAATATTTCGATATTGATCCTGTACTTGTTCGTGTCTTATGGGCCGTTATTTCTTTATGGTGGGGAACAGGAATCATCCTATATATTATTTTCGCATTTGTATTACCGGATAAATCTGAAGTGTACTAAGAAGGCTGAAATCAATGGATTTCAGCTTTTTATATGTAAAAAAAGTTCTCAGATGAGAACTTTAAATATTTAAAATATTTTCTGTACATTCAATTGCCTGTTTTGAATCATGATTTTTAATTGCTTCATATAGGCATTCATGTAAGGCATCGATCTTTTCAATATCATAATCATTGTTCGGCTGACGTTCTGCGATATGATTTTCTAGATAAGAAGAGATGGATTGATATAGATCAATTAAAATTTTATTATGACTAGCTTTTGCGATAGCGACATGAAATTCGATGTCTGCCAATGTGTTTTCTTTGATGGTCTCTTGTAACATCTTACGTTTCTCAAACTTATTTGTGATTAGTTTTAAATCTTTTTCGGTACAACGCTGTGCTGCAAGATTAACAATTGTGACTTCAATTGCGTTACGTGCTTCTTTAATATCTTTTAAAGAAATTTGTTCATACTTTAAGTTCATGTTGGCATTGAATCGATTGCTAGAGCGAACATAAGTTCCATCTCCTTGTTTGACTTCTAATACACCTGCAGACGTTAAAGCTTGGACTGCTTCACGAATGGTGTTTCTGCTTACATCAAACATCTTCATCAATTCAACTTCTGAATTAATCTTTTCACCAACTGCATATTCCCCTTTTTCAATCATTTCTTCAAGGCTATCAGCAACTTGTTTTGATAGGGAATAGCGTTTTACACTTTTTGTCATTGCCATGTTAACTACCTTTTCCTTTATTACTCTCTATAGCTTTTATTATACTATAATTTTGTTCAGAAAAGAAGTAGTTTTATAAAAAGGAATTTATCTTTTGATTTAAAAAACCCCTATTTTACGTGCTTTTATGCATTTTAAAGGTAGTATCATCATATTAATGCTAGATTTTTAGAATTTTTATATTTCTGTATCTTATTTTAGAAAATAAAGCGATGGATACGATAAAAAAGACCAATCAATTGATTGGCCTTTTGGATCAATGGTTTTTAAATTATACCCATCCTCTTAATTGAACAGCGTTTACAACACGTTTGATTGCGATTACGTAAGCTGCATCACGCATGTATAAGTTTTCTTCTTTTGCTAAGTTATAAACAGCTTGGAAAGATTTTGTCATTGTGTTTTCAAGTTTTGTTAAGACTTCTTCTTTTTCCCAGAAGTAGTTCATATTACATTGTACTTGTTCAAAGTAGCTACATGTAACTCCACCAGCATTACATAAGAAGTCAGGGATTAACATGATGTTACGTTCACGGATTAAGTCATCACAATCTGGAGTTGTTGGTCCGTTTGCGGCTTCACATAATACTTTAACTGTATTTGAGATTTTAGGGAAGACTGCAGGAGTGATTTGGTTTTCTAGAGCAGCTGGGATTAAGATGTCTACATCTTGGCTTAACCATGCATCTCCTTCTAATACTTCATATCCTAATTCGATTGCTTTTTCTTTGTTGATGCTTCCGAATGAATCTTTAATTCCAACTAATTCTTCAACGTTACATCCAGTTGCTTTTTTAAATGTATAAGCTTTTGCATCTGCTTGGTTCCAACAAGATACAGCGATTAATTTACCACCTAATTGTGTATACATACGAGCAGCATATTCGGCTACGTTACCAAATCCTTGTAAACTAGCTGTTGTTGTTTCAATTGGTAAGTTTGCATTTTTTAAGCATTCTTTTAAACAGTAGATAACACCATATCCAGTTGCTTCTGTACGTCCTAAAGAACCACCCATACCAACTGGTTTACCAGTGATCATACCAGGATAGTGAGCTCCTGTAATTGCTTCATATTCATCTAACATCCATAACATGTGTTGTCCATTTGTCATAACATCTGGAGCAGCAACGTCTGTATTTGGTCCTAATTGACCATTTAAACGTCTTACATAGCCACGGCATAAACGTTCTTGTTCACCTTTTGATAGAGTACGTGGATCACAGATGACTCCACCTTTACCTCCACCTAGAGGAATATCAACTACGGCGCATTTCCATGTCATCCACATAGATAAGGCACGAACGGTATCAACGGTTTCATTTGGATGGAAACGAATACCACCTTTAGCAGGTCCTCTAGAATCGTTGTGTTTAATACGGAATGCATTAAATACTTTCGTTGTTCCATCATCCATTTTTACTGGAATTGTGAAATGTGCTTCTAACATTGGTTGGCGTAGCAATGCTTTTGTACCATCTTCTAGGTTTAACATTTCTGCTACTTTATCAAACTGTGCTTGCGCATTTTTATAAGGATTATAAGCTTGTTCTGTCATTGAAATACCTCCTTGATTATTTTGACTCGAAAACCAAAATAAGACTAATAATTCTAATACATAAAAATAATATATCAATCAGTTTTGAAAATCAAGAAAAAATTTTCCTATAAAATGAAAAATTATGAAAACAGAAAGTTGATTTTCATAAACATATGCTTTTGCATCATTTTTTAGATCTTATGATAGCGTTTCGAAAGAAAGCGTAAAAAATGTTGTTAATACAATAAAAAAAGCCTTTTTTTAACAGAAAAAGTTATAGTTCAATAGGATGAGCTATGGTACAATAACCGGGTAAAGAAAGAAGGAAATAAGAATGGAACTGAAATACCCACATTTGTTTGCTCCTATTAAGGTAGGAGAAACAACGATTAAGAATCGTATTTTTATGCCACCCATCTCAACAAACCTTGCAGATAAAGGATATGTTACAGATGAATTAGTACAGCACTATGCTGCTCGTGCAAAGGGTGGTGTCGGCTTGATTGTTACCGAAGTAACAACGGTTGAACCAACGTATATCTATTTACCAGGAGATATGTCTATTCATGATGACTCATTTATCCCTGGTTGGAAAAAACTTACAGATGCTGTGCATCGATATGGAACAAAGATTTTACCTCAGTTGTTCCATCCAGCTTATATGGCATTCCCAATTCCTGGGACTCCACAATTGATTGCACCATCAAATGTAGGTCCATATTACGCTAAAGAAGCACCTCGTGCTGTAACAAAAGAAGAGTTACAAGTGATTATTCGTCAATTCGGAGAAGCAGCAGAACGTGTGAAAAAAGCAGGTGGGGATGGTGTTGAAATTCACGCTGCCCATGCACATGGTTTATTAGGAGGTTTCTTATCTCCATTATATAATAAGCGTTGTGATGAATACGGTGGAGACATCGATGGTCGTTTACGCTTAACATTAGAAGTCATCGCAGAAGTACGTAAGAAATGTGGAAAGGATTTTATCATTGACGTACGTCTTTCTGGTGATGAATATAGCGATGGTGGAAATAACATCAACGATGCCATCTACATCGCAAAACAACTAGAAAAAGCAGGAGTTGACTTCTTGCATATTTCTGGTGGTACCACAATTAAACGTGGAAGCTCAATCCCAGCTCCAGGAACAAAAATGGGATCTCATGCCGAAAGTGCTGAAATTATCAAAAAATATGTAAATATTCCAGTCGCAACTGTAGGACGTATCACAGAACCTTGGATTGCCGATGAATTGATTGCCAATGGAAAAACAGATATCTGTATGATTGGACGTGCAAACCTTTGTGATAGTGAATTCTCAAATAAAGCTTATGAAGGTCGTGCGGAAGATATTCGCCCTTGTATCGGATGTTTACGTTGCTTAAATGGAATCATGTTTGGAAAACGTGTTGCTTGTACCGTAAATCCATCTCTAGAATTAGAGAATGAAGATACTTTAACAGTCAGCGAAGTGAAGAAAAATGTCTTAGTCATCGGTGGTGGAGCCGCTGGTATGGAAGCAGCCTTTGTTGCCAAACGTCGTGGACACCATGTTGTACTTTGTGAAAAAGCAGATCAACTAGGTGGACAATTACGTCTAGCTGCTGTTCCAATCGCAAAACAAGACTTAACAAAAGTTGTCAAATTCATGGATCGCCGTTTACAAGAAAATGGTGTGGAAGTGCGCTTGAACTGTGAAGTAACACAAGAACTATTAGAAACTGAATTTAAAGGATATGAAGTTGTGGCTAGTACAGGTGCTGCACCAATTTCAATTAAAGCCTTTGAAGGATTTAAACAAACTATGACTGCAGACGATATCTTAGCTGGTAAAAAATTCCCAGGACGTAAGATTGTCATCATCGGTGGTGGTTCTGTTGGATGTGAAACTGCTGACTACCTTGCACCATTAATCAATGACCTATTCCCAAGAAACCGTGAGATTACGGTTTTAGAAATGGAAGCAGGCGTGATGTTAAAAGAAAGTGGACCTGGACGAAGCTTGTTAGTACAACGCATGATGTCAAAAGGGGTAAACTTAATTTGTGGTGCGAAAGTAGAACGTGTTGATGAACAAAACATCTACTATACACAAAATAACGAAGAACACTGCATTTCTGATGCGGATACCTTAGTCTTTGCGGTTGGTTATCGCGTGGATCCTCGTTTAGAAGATATGTTAAAAGCTGCAAATATGCACTACCATTTAATTGGGGATGCTGACCAAGTCGGTAACTTAAAAGATGCTATCTATAAAGGATATGAAGTCGTAAGACATATTTAAAATAAAAATTGAGATCGAATCCTAAAAAAATTCGATCTTTTTTTTATATTTTGTAGTATTTTTTATAAAAAATTT
>SAMEA104404106__coassemble_1250_pt1 | contig 20135 bp, 16 predicted proteins | sample SAMEA104404106__metabat2_high_PE_075 | metagenome-assembled genome bin SAMEA104404106 (sample SAMEA104404106) | Balaenoptera acutorostrata
AGGACACGGAGAAATCTGTGTCTTTTTTTCTGCTTGATATTTGTAATCTTAGCTAAAACTAACTATAATAAAAGTAACAAAAGGAGGACATAAGATGAAAAAACCTTTACAGCTTAGTGATTTTTTAGAATACCAATATCTTTCTGATGTACAACTAAACCCATCAGGAAACAAAGCAGCCTTTGTGGTGTCAAAGAGCGATACAAAAAAGAATCGTTATCAATCCAATTTATATTTATGGCAGGGAGATGAAATTCTTCCATTGACGAATGGATTATCCGATCGCATGTATATTTGGGATGATGATAATACCGTATTATTTGCTTCTATGCGTGATGCTAACGATGTAGAAGCAATGCAAAAAGGAGAGGAATTGACAACTTTCTATCGTATATCTACCTTAGGTGGAGAAGCACAAAAAGCGTTTAGCATTCCTTTAAATGTATTAGAAATCAAGAAAATAGACGATGGAAAATATATTTGTATAGTAGATTATGACATGCTTTATTCCTATCGATTCTCACTAAAAGACAAAGAAAAAGCAAGTGTCATTGAAGAAATGAAGAATAATGAAGATTACGAAGTATTAGATGAATTGCCTTTCTATGGAAATGGACTTGGTTATACAAACAAGAAACGCCATACATTATTCTTATACGATGAGAAAAAGGATGAATTAGAACGTATTACACATCAATTATTAAATGTGGATATGATGTGTTATTTACCAAAAGATGAAGTTTTATATTTTGCGGGTGAAAATTTCATTTCAAAGCGTGTAGAGAAACAGGGTATTTATGCCTATGATTGTCAATCAAAAGAAGTTTACACGGTCTTAGATCAAGAAGACTATAATATTCAAGGTTTGGATATCTTAGATGATGAATTGCTTGTGACGGCAAGTGATCAGAGTCGATATGGAGTGAATGAAAATCCAATGTTTTATCGTTTAAGTGAGGAATCATTGGTGTTGTTTGCGGAAAATGAAGAGAGTTTATGGTCTAGTGTAGGAAGCGATGCAAGACTTGGTGGTGGGCAACAGACATGTGGAAAAGGAAATATGTTGTATTTTAATACCACAAGAAATCATGATACGCATGTGTATACGCTAGATAATAAGGGAACAATTGCACCATTAATTGAAATCAATGGTAGTGTGGATTGTTTCGATGTTAGTAAAAACTTTATCCTATTTGTCGGAATGCTAGATGGCGGATTACAGGAATTGTATCAATGGGATAAGAAAGAAAAGAAAGCTGTTGCGTTAACACACTTTAATGATTGGGTATTTGAAGAAAAGAGCATCTGTCCATTAGAAACATGTAATTTTGAACAAGATGGTGTTTCTTATGATGGATGGGTCATCAAACCTGCAAACTTTGATCCTAATAAACAATATCCAGCTATTTTGGATATTCATGGTGGACCAAAAACTGTTTATGGAACCGTGTTCTATCATGAAATGCAGGTCTGGGCTAATAAGGGATACTTTGTATTCTTCACCAATCCGACTGGTTCTGATGGACGTGGCAATGTCTTTGCGGATATTCGTGGAAAATATGGAACAATTGACTATGACAATATCATGAAATTTACGGATGTTGTATTAGAACGTTATCCTAACATTGATCCAAACTATGTAGGTGTTACGGGTGGAAGCTATGGTGGATTTATGACTAACTGGATCATCGGTCATACCGATCGCTTTAAAGCGGCCGCAAGCCAACGCTCTATTTCCAATTGGATTAGTTTTGCTCATACATCTGATATCGGTGAATTATTTGCATACGATCAACAACAAGCCGATACATGGACATCAATGGATCAATTATGGTGGCATTCACCATTAAAATATGCAAATCAGGCAAAAACACCAACGTTGTTTATCCACAGTAATGAGGACTATCGCTGTCCTTATAGTGAAGGGTTACAAATGTATAGTGCCTTACTAGAACATGGCGTAGAAGCAAGATTATGCATGTTTAAAGGTGAAAATCACGATTTGAGTCGTAGTGGAAAACCACTTCATCGTGTGAAACGTTTAGAAGAAATTACTAAGTGGATGGATCAACATTTACATGACTAAAAAGGAAAGACTGTTGACAAGTTGTCAGCAGTCTTTTTATAATGGAAGAAATGAAAGAGGGGGTTCTTATGCAATTTTCAAAACGTTTACAAAGTTTAGAAACATCTGTTTTTTCTAGATTGGATCAAGAAAAACAGAAGTATATGGAAGCAGGAAATGAAGTCTATGATTTTACCATCGGTAGTCCCAATATTGCGCCATCCGATGAAATCATCCATGCTTTAACAAGTGCAGCACAAGATCCAAAGAGCTATATGTATGCTTTGCATGACATTGATGAATTACGACAAACGGTACAATCCTGGTATAAGAATCGCTATCATGTAGATTTAGATCCGAAAGAGGAAATCTTATCACTTCAGGGATCTCAGGAAGGACTTGCTCATATCGCTTTAGCAATCTGTGATGAAGGGGATATAGTGATGATTCCAAGTCCAAGCTATCCTGTCTTTGCCAATGGGCCTAAGATTGCAGGGGCAAAGATTTACGAGATGCCTATGTTAAAAGAACATGATTATTTGATTCAATTTGATCAAATACCAGAAGACGTTGCAAGGAATGCAAAGATGATGATTGTTTCTTATCCAAATAATCCTACGGGAGCAACAGCTCCAGATTCTTTCTATTTGGATTTGATCGCCTTTGCGAAAAAGTATGACATTATTGTCTTACATGATACGGCCTATAGTAATTTGGTCTTTGATGGAGAAGAAGGACAGAGCTTTTTGATGTACCCTGGGGCAAAGGATATCGGGATTGAATTTAACTCATTTTCAAAGACCTATGGTATGGCAGGTGCAAGAATTGGAATCTGTGTTGGAAATAAAGAAATTGTTGGTGCCTTGCGTAAGTTAAAGAGCAATATTGACTATGGTATGTTTTTACCAATTCAAAAGGCAGCCATCACGGCTTTAACACAGGATCAAAGCATTGTTACCGAAACTAGAAAGCAATATCAACATCGTCGTGATATGCTAGTGAAAGGATTACATGAATGTGGATGGATGGTTGAATCTCCAAAGGGAACCATGTTTATGTGGGCCGAAATTCCAGATCATACACTGACGAGTGAAGAATTTGCCATTCAGCTACTACACGATACGGGAATTTTAGTAACAGCGGGAAGTGCATTTGGAAAATATGGGGAAGGTTTTGTACGCATTGCGTTGGTACAAACCGAAGAAGTCATTGAACGAGCACTTCAAATTTTAAAGGAAAGGGATTATTTTAGAATATGCAAACATTAGTCGCAATTGGAGGCGGAAGTTTTCAACAAAACGAAACATTCGCCATTGATGAATATATTATTTCAAGAACTAAAAAAGAACATCCAAAGGTGATTTTCATTCCTGCAGCATCCAATGATGATCAAGGATATGCAAAGCGCTTTAAACAGTTTTATCGTTCTTTAGGATGTGAGGTAGAAGCTATTCGCCTATGGCATACCAAACTCTTTTATAAAGAAATTGCCAATACTTTATTAGAAGCGGATGTAATCTATTTTGGTGGAGGAGAAACAGCTTTATTAATGCAGGCACTTGATAACTTCAATCTGTTTGAAACCATCAAAGAAGCTTATCAAAAAGGAATTGTCATCGCTGGATTAAGTGCAGGAGCAAACATCTTGTTCTCTTATGGTTATAGTGATTGTCAAGACGGTTATCAGTTTGTACAAGGCATGGAACTAGAGAAGGGACTCTATTGTCCTCATCATCAAAGAAAAGAGCGTCAAAGCTTTCAAATGGCTTGTCAACAGTATCCAGATTTACCAATTTATCCATGCCAAGATCAACAAGCGGTGTGCATAGAAGATGGACAAATGCGCATTTTAGATGCCAAATAAAAGATTTCTAGGTTTATCGCAAGGATAAAACTTGCGCAATAAACCTTTTTTTTATATAATGAACATTGTTATTCACATTATTGAACAAATTATGTCGAATCATGGGAGTAGCACATTTCGTAAAAGAAACCTTTTACGAAGAAAAAGAAAGAAAAGAGGACATTATGTTAGAAAAACTATTCAAGCTTAAAGAAAAGAACACAACAGTTAAAACCGAATTAATTGCTGGGTTGACAACATTCCTTGCGATGGCTTACATCTTAGGTCTAAATCCAATTATCTTAGGAGATGCAGGAATGGATCATGCATCTGTCTTTATGGCAACTGCAATTTCTGCTGGTTTCGCTTCTACTCTTATGGGTGTTTTAGCTAACTATCCAGTATCATTAGCTGCTGGTATGGGAGTTAATGCCTTATTCGCTTATACAATCTGTGGTGCAATGCAAATGAGCTGGCAAGCTGCATTAGCTGCGGTATTCGTTTCAGGTTTAATCTTCGTGATCATTTCTGTTACAGGTATTCGTAAAGCCATCATCAATGCAATTCCAAAACAATTAAAACTTGCGATCGGTGCAGGAATTGGTTTCTTCATCGCATTCGTTGGTTTAAAAAATGCTGGAATCATCGCTGCAAGTCCTGCAACATTCGTTGCATTAGGAAACTTATCTGATCCAACCGTATTATTAGCATTATTTGGAATCTTAGTTACAATCGTATTAGTAATTAAAAAAGTTCCTGCTGCGGTATTCGTTGGTATGGTTATTACTGCAGTAATCGGAATCTTCTGTGGTATGGCAGGAATGGCTGGTATGCCAGTATTACCTGAAAACATGTTAGAATCAAGCTTCCACTTAGGAGCTGCTGGTGCTTTCGTTGATGGATTCTCTGAATTATTCTCAAATCCATTACAAGCATTTATCGCAATCTTCTCATTCTTATTCGTTGACTTCTTCGATACTGCTGGAACATTAGTTGCCGTTGGTAACCGAGTTGGATTAATCAATGAAAAAGGTGAATTAGAAAATGCTGAACGTGCATTATTAGCAGATGCTGTTGGTACAGTTGCTGGTGCTGCATTAGGTACATCTACAGTTACTTCATTCGTTGAATCAACTTCTGGTGTTGAAGTTGGTGGTAGAACTGGTTTAACAGCTTGTACAACAGGTGTATTATTCTTCGTTTCTATCTTATTTGCTCCAATCATTCTTTCCGCTGTAACAAATGCTGTTACTGCTCCTGCATTAGTTGTTGTAGGTGTTATGATGGCACAACAGTTAAAAGGAATCGACTGGGATGATATGATCTTTGCGACTGCAGGATTTATCACTGTTATTTCTATGATTCTTACTTACTCAATTTCTTATGGTATCGTATTCGGATTTATCGCTTACGCTGTTGCGATGATCGCTGCAAAACGTGCTAAAGAAATCCACTATACAGTATGGATCTTATTAATCATCTTCGTATTGTACTTCGCATTACCATACATGATGTAATTAAAAAAACACATGAACAGAATCGCAATTGCGGTTCTGTTTTTTTTTTATGCATGAAAAGAATAAATAGAAGATAGATTACCAAATATTCCACGAAATGAAAAGAAAAGTGGCATATTTGGCAAGTAACTGGAAAGATTAGCAGGCAAAAAAATCGAGTTGAAAAAAAGATGAAAATTAAAATGAAATCGCTTGCAAAAGCCACAAAATAGTATACAATATAACTAAAGATGGAAGTGAAGAAGGGAGCGTGAGTCAAATGAAAAGAGTTCTAACTGTTAGAAAAAATCAAGGAGAATTGGCTGCGCTTCGTAACGTACCTGCTGTTTGCGGGTTGGTTTTTAATGGGTACAAAAGGATGTAAAGTGTGAACTTTGCGTCCGTTTTTTTATTCAGTTGAGATTCACTTAAGATGTTTCATACAAAGTTAAAGGAGGAATACTATCATGGAACAAAATTTTAACAAAGCATTCTGGGATGCATGTGCAAACGGAGATTTCGCAACCGTATGTTCAGAAATTAAAAAAGGTGCTGACATCAATTACCAAAACGGTGATGGACGTACAGCTTTAATGCGTGCTAGTAAACGCGACTACAAAGATATCGTTCGTGTACTTTTAGATAATGGCGCAAATGTAAATGCAGAAGATAATAAAGGTAAAACAGCCATTATGGGTGCAGCTAAAAAAGGAAACAAAACAATTTGTAAAAAATTAATCGAAGCTGGTGCAGATGTAAACAAAGCCGATGATCGTGGACGTACTGCTTTAATGCGTGCAGCATTCTTAGGACATGATCGTTGTGTTGAAGTATTGCTTGATGCTGGTGCTGACATCAATGCTTATGATGAAGTTGGACGTAACGCTTTAATGGAAGCATGCGTTGCATTTAAAAAAGATGTCATCCGCTTATTAGTAGAACGTGGTGCCGATGTCAATGCTTGTGATAATAATGGATGTACAGCATTGATGCGTGCAGCTTATGGAGGATATGTAAGTTTGGTAGAAGATCTAATCGCAAATGGTGCAGATAAAGACCTAATCGATAAAGAAGGTCACAAAGCTGTTCACTATGTACGTGAGGACTGCCTGGCTCAGTTAAAGCCAATCTTGAAATAGGAGGGCGCTAACATGAGAGACTATTTATCTAGCGAGGTTCGTAACGTTGTTGTTTTAGGACATACAGGTGTTGGTAAAACAGCTGTATTAGAAAGCATGCTTTATTTCACAAAAGCTAGCGATCGTTTTGGAGTAACAAGTGAAGGAAGCTCTTTAATTGATTATGACCCCGAAGAAATTAAACGTGGATTAAGTGTTTACGCTTCTTTAGTACCAATCGAATGGAAAGATTGTAAAATCAACTTCATCGATACACCGGGTTACTTAGACTTTATCCGTGGTGCAGAAGCTGGTATTGCCGTTGGTGATAGTGCCTTAATCGTCGTCGATGCAAAAGATGCCGTTCAACCAGGAACACAACGTGCTTGGGAAACAGCACAAAAACATGGTATCCCAACCATCTTCTTCATTAATAAATTAGATGAAGAAAATGCATCATTCGATACTGCTTATGCAGCATTGCGTGATAAATTTGGAAAAGCCGTTATTCCATTTGAAGTTCCAATCGTAGAAGGTGGAAAAACAATTGGTTCTATCAATATCCTACGTGACAAAGCTTGGTACTTTGAAGGACCTTTAGCAGACCCTGAAAAAGCACAACCAGTTCCAGATGATTATGTAGATATTGTTGCCGAATATAAAAATCAAATCGCGGAAGCAATTGCGATGAGCGATGATGAATTAATGGAAAAATACTTCAGTGGTGAAGACTTTAGTGAAGCTGAATTAACACGCGGTGTTCGTTTAGGCGTACGTAATGGTGAAATTCGCCCAGTCTTCAGTGGAAGTGCAACACATACTGTTGGTATTGAACGTTTAATGGACTTAATCGTAAAATACTTCCCAACATATGGTGAACATGGTAGCATCGTTGTTACAGATTCTGAAACTAGTGAACCTGTTGAATTAGAAACAAACGAAAAAGAAACATTATGTGCACAAGTATTTAAAACAATTGTCGATCCATTCGTTGGACGTATCTCATTTATCAAAGTGTTAAGTGGTGTGATGAGCAGTGACTCTAACGTTTACAATGCGACAAAAGATAAGATGGAAAAAATCAGTACGATCTTCATCGTTAAAGGAAAACACCAGACAGCCGTTGGTAAATTATTTACAGGTGATATTGGTGCCGTTGTTAAACTTCAATATACACAAACAAATGATACAATCTGTGAAAAAGGTAAACATTTCTTAGTGGATCCAATTCCTTTCTCAGAACCAATGTTAGGTATGGCCGTTTATCCAAAATCTAAAAATGATGAAGATAAGATGAGTAGTGCTTTAGCTCGTATGACGGAAGAAGATCCAACATTACGCTTAGAAAACAACAAAGAAACAAAACAGACTGTCTTATATGGTGTTGGTGATCAACACTTAGACGTAGTCTTAAATAAATTATTGAATAAATACAAAGTAGAAGTTCGTTTGGAAGCTCCAAAAGTTCCATATCGTGAAACCATTCGTAAAAAAGCAACTGGAGAAGGACGTCATAAAAAACAATCTGGTGGACATGGACAATTCGGTCATGTATTCATCGATTATGAACCAAATCCAGATGAACAAGAAATGGTATTCGAAGAAAAAGTATTCGGTGGTGCTGTTCCTCGTCAATACTTCCCAGCTGTTGAAACTGGTTTACGTGAATGCATGGAACATGGTATTCTAGCTGGATTTAAAGTTGTTAATGTAAAAGCGACTTTATTTGATGGTAAATATCACGATGTTGACTCTAGTGAAATGGCATTTAAGATGGCTGCTCGCTTATCTTACAAAGCAGGTATGGCAGCTGCAAACCCAATCTTATTAGAACCAATCGTAGATATCACAGTACGTGTACCAGATGAATTCACAGGAACCATCATTGGTGATTTCAACAAACGTCGTGGTGCAATCATGGGTATGGATATGGTTGATGATTATCAAGAAATCACTGCTCAAGTACCATTGGCAGAAGTTCAAAAATATCCAATCGAATTACGTGCAATGACACAGGGACGTGGAAGTTATGTTCAAAAATTTAACCGCTACGATCCAGTACCTGCAAACTTAACGGATGCAATCGTTGCTGCACATAAAAAAGAAGAAGAAAAATAACAAACAAGAGTGAGTCTTTGATTAGGCTCACTTTTTTATTTAAAATTGAAAAAGAATCTTGTACAATAAAGATATATAAAAAAGGAGATCGATCATGAAAGAAATTAGAGTAGAAGACATCAATGGAATTGAAGTTGGACAAGCAGAGAATCAAGAAGCTGGTACTGGGTGTACGGTCATCCTATGCAAAGAAGGTGCGATTGCCGGCGTCGATGTACGTGGTGGTGGCCCTGCGACAAGAGAGACGGATTTGTTGAATCCAATCAATATGGTACAAAAGATTCATGCGGTCATGTTGAGTGGAGGAAGTGCATTTGGCTTGGATGCTTGTAGTGGTGCGATGCAGTATTTAGAGGAACATGGATATGGATTTGATATGCAAGTTGCCCATGTTCCAATTGTTTGCGGTGCATCTTTATTTGATTTATCCGTCGGGAATCCAAACGTAAGACCAAATAAAGAGATGGGCTATCAAGCCTGTGTCAACAGTGAACACAAGAATTTTCAGGAAGGAAACTATGGTGCAGGTACTGGCTGTAGTGTTGGGAAAATTCTTGGCTTTGACAAAGCCATGAAAAGTGGTATCGGTATGTACGGTGTACAGGTTGATGATTTACAGGTTGCAGCAATTACGGCTGTCAATGCTTGTGGAAACGTTGTAGACTATCAAACGAATGAACCATTAGCTGGTGTTTATCACCCCTTATTAAATCGAATGATTCGCTACGAAGAAATGCTAACGCAGATTCAAGAACTTCGTAAAATTCAAGATGGAAATACAACCATTGCCTGTGTTGTAACGAATGCAAAGTTAACCAAAGCACAGTGTACAAAAATTGCAGGTATTGCGCATAATGGCTATGCAAGAGCGATTCATCCGGTTCATACGATGAGTGATGGAGATACGATTTTTGTATTGAGTACACAAGAAGTAGAGGCAACTCCGGATGTGGTAGGAGTACTTGCTACAGAGGTCATTGCTACATCCATTAAACGTGCGGTTTTAAAGGCAACAGGTGCCTATGGATTAAAAGCACACGCGGATTTATAAACCTTGTAAGTACATTAGGCTGGATATTTCTGGAAAAAAATATTGGCAATTCATAAATCTAGTCTTATAATAGTAACGTTGTTTATTGTACATAAGATGTTTTATAACGATCTTTTAGACGTTAACAAAATGGGACAACAATAAAGAACATAACGAAAACACTCGTATCTTGAAAGAACGAAAGTAGGAGGAATTTATGAATCGAAACAAAACGCAATACATGGCATTCATGGCGATGTTTTTAGCCATTGAAGTTGTGCTTGTCTTAACACCACTTGGGTATTTACAACTTGGTGTCATCAGTGCAACAACCATGCACATTCCTGTATTGATCGCAGGGATTGCCTTAGGAAAGAAGGCTGGTGCACAATTAGGCTTTGTCTTTGGACTAACAAGTTTATTAAATGCAACCTTCCGTCCAGGTCCAACATCTTTTGTATTCTCACCCTTTATTGAAATTGGTGGAATACATGGAAACTGGAGTAGTATTTTAATCGCCATCGTGCCTAGAATTCTAGTTGGATTTCTAGCCGGCTTGGTGTATGAGCAATTACAAAAACGAAAAGCAAATGATAGTGTTGCCATCATTAGTGCATCCGTGATTGGTACCTTAACAAATACCGTATTGGTATTAGCTGGAATTTATATTTTCTTTGGTCCACAATATGCACAAGTTGCTGGTGTAAGCTATCAAGCATTGATTGGTGTATTATTTGGAATTATCACAACCAATGGAATTGGCGAGATGATTCTAGCTGCTATTTGTACCGTGTTGGTATGTAAGGCGGTTGCGCCAATTACTAAAAAATTAAGATAGAGATTCTAGAGTTCGATGTCCCCGAACTCTTTTTTTTATTGAAACTTTAGACTTCATTAATAGAAACTTAATACTTTTGTTTCTTGTCTGTTTTATAATAAAAAGCAGCAGGAGGACTGTTTTATGAAGAAAAAATTGATCTTAACATTTTCATTTATCTTAAGCTTAATGCCGATGGTATTGTCACAATATGGGGCTATTCGTGGGGTTGAGGAGATTTCAGGTTTGTATAATTTAAAAAATCCCATTGGAATATTAGCTATTCTATGTTATTTTATAGGGGTATGGAATTCGCACATGGAAAGGAAAAACAGGGAATTCTTTTCTTATGTGGGTGTGATTGGCATTGTGATTGCGGAGTTGTATACGTATGTAATGATACAGATTCCTGCAATGAGCAATCAAGGAACCATTACAAATAGCGTACTATTTGCGTATCCAGAATTTTACATCGGCGTCATCATTTCCTTGATGATGATTGTCTTCTATTGGATTGTTTCTACTAGAATTCAAGAGGAACCAATTTGTCTTTTGGATGAGTAAACTAGATATCGGAAATGGTAAGAATTTATGATATTATATATAGGGTGATATTAATGGAAAACTTTTTTAAGTATTATACGGAAATTGAACAGATGACAAATCCTTTAAAGACATTCTCCTTTCAACATTTGATGTTGTTAGTGATTACGTTTGTTTTTATTGGTATTCTTTATAAAAAATATTCTTCCATCAGTGAAGAAAAACAGAGAACATTTATGAAATGGTTTGCGGTATACTATTTCTTAGAGGAAGCGATTTACTATACATGGATTGTATTTCACTGCCATTGTAGTGACTTATGGTTACAGCTTCTTCCTTTAGAATTATGTACATTATGTGTTTACATGAACATCGCAAGTGTCTTTACAAAGAGTAAAACAATTCGTTTCTTTAGTATGGTTACGGGTATGATTGCGGGAAGTATCGCCATGATTTATCCTGCCAACATTACGGAAATTTATCCTGTGTTCTCCTATCGTACGATTAACTTTTATATGCTTCATGGATCCTTTGTCTTATTCTCTTTGCTTCAGTTAAAAGATCAAAGTTTACTACAGAAGTATTATTTAAAACGCAGTTATTTTATTATTTGTGGTATGTTTACCGTTGCGTTTATCGTGAATGTGATGCTGGATACGCAATATATGTTTGTGGGTATTCCACCAGAAATCGGCATTATCGCAAGTGTTTATCAAATCACCGGTGTCATGTTCTTTCTACCAGTGGTATATGTGGTACTGTTCCTTTTCCAAGGACTCACGTATCTAGTAATGAAAAAAGTGTCTTTACATAAAGAAGTTCGTTGCGATTCACTATAGGAGAGCGTGTATGAAAAACATTCGACCAATCTATTATCCAAATACCGAAGCATTGATAGATTCTATTCAAAAGGTAGTTCGTAAACAATCCGTGGTATCTTCTAGTACCTATCCATTAAAAACCTTCGCCTTATTGTTAGGTGGTGGTTCTGCTTGTCAAAAAGTGGATGGTATTGATCATCATATGGGCTTTGAAACCCTATTTGTAGCAAAGAAGAATCGCCAGAAAAAACAGATTCGCAAATACTTACATACCTATTATCAAGTTGATGATTTACCATCCTTACAACAATGTTGTAAGCGTCTATTCTCTGGAAATGAGGACTATATTCAGTTTTTATCCATGTTGACGGATGCACCTTTATTGGATGTTACAAAATTATCTCAAGAACAATTTGATCGCGTACAGCGATTGTTTAACTATGCGAAAATTTTTTATCCGGTGGTAAAAGAAAAGGGCTTCTATGCCTTTGATGTCAATGAACAAATTGGCCTATATCGCATTGCCTATGCTTGTTCTCTTATTGATGAGGAAGCCTTTTGGTCACATGTGATGCGATTAACACAACGTGTGTTATCCATGTTTGATAGTTGGCAAGAATATGCCTTAAGCTACTTATGTGGTGTATTATATTTTAATTTCCGTTTAGAATTAACGGATGAACATGTAAAAGAGGCCTTTGCCTTACATCGAGATCTAGTATCGGATTTGTTAAGTGAAAAGGGTGCCTGGGGTCATGGATGGTACAAACAGCCAACAAAGAATTTTGCGATTGATCAAAAAGACATCAAACCGCTGTTACAGGATTGGTATGGTGCAGATGCTTGTCTAGCCTCTGATCGCATTCTTGTGGATGGATGCAAGGTTGGCTATATGTATCGAGTGCAACCAGAAAAAAGCTGGGATAGCGGATGGCGTTTTATGGCTGGAGATGAAACACAGGACTATTTACATCAAAAAGGAAATGTGGGAATCTATAAATTAAATACGCTTTGTAATTATGATCAAGATATTCTTCCTTTTTTATCGGATGAATATGGAAGTGCCTATGCACGGAAAGAAGACGATCTTTTTCATAAGCTTTCGGATTAATGCTTACGTAGAAATCATGTAGACGATTCTAAAAGAGATAAGATTGGAGTGTTGATCATGTTCAAGGTTACATCATTAACAATTGAAAAAAATCAACGACATCTGTTTTCAGATGTCTCTTTTATATTGGAAGATACAGGACTTTGTTCCCTGTGGACAAAAGATGACGATGCACAACAGGCCTTAAGCTATGTGCTAGCTGGATTAAAAGAACCAACAAATGGTACGATTCATGCGTTTGGGGCAACTTATCCAAATGAAAAGGATGAAGATAACCAGGATTATCGCAGAAGTGTAGTAACCCATTGGTTTGAAGACTTTTTGTTTATTGCTCAAGCTACCGCAAAAGAGAACATTCTCATTGAAGATTCATTTTCACCATCGGATTTTGAGAAGATTATCAATTTATGGCAGATTGAAGATCTTTTAGATCAGGCAATCGAAGATTTAACCTTTAAAGAACAGGTACAGGTCTATTTGGCTCGTGTGATGATCCGTGATTATAAGGTGCTTATATTTTATCCAAACTCTACACCCTATTCAAAGGAAGAGTTACAAATCATTTATCCACTATTAAAACAATGCAGTAAATATATGCTTGTTGTGGTGGTAGGGGATCAACAATGTTATAGCTATGCGGATCGAAAGATTGAATTTTATAGAGGAGAAATCGTCAGTGATGATCGTTTTATCACGGATGAACATTTAGATACGGTTGTGTTACAACCAACTGTTCGCAAACCTTTTTTAAAACAAGGATTCTCCATTATGCGAAAACGCTATAATTGGATTTATAATTTTCATTTCATCTTTCTTTTGTTAACAATTTACTGTTTAACATCGAGTGCCGTGGTTTCTAGTTTTAATATTGTGAATATTGAACATGCCCTATTAAAACAGAATGATCTTGATTTTTATGAAGTGCAGAAGACGGCCATAGGAAACGATGGAAAACTATATGATATGTATCATGAAAATCTAACGGAAGAGGATATCAACGATTTAGAAGAACAGGTTGATGAACATTTTCTTCCATACTATAAACCCATTGATGTAGACTTTGCCAATGCGTATTTAGAAGGTGTCTATCGTGAAGAGGAATATCCTATCTATAATAAATATCCAGTGTTAGAGGTGGATGATCTAGAACATATTTCAAACTATACGCTTGTTGGTCGTTTTCCAGATACGGATGCGGAAGTCATGTTGCCAACAAAGTTAGTAAATGAATTCTTTGGGGATATCTCCGCGAAAGAGGCAATCGGAAAACAGATTTCTTGGTATGGTATTAAAATGAAGGTTGTTGGGGTTTATGATGAAGAACAGGAAGCCTATAAAATACCTGCCTTATATGTAACGCCAGACTTTGTATCTAGACATCATTTAGCGAAGATGAAAAGTGTACCACCAAGTGAAAAACGAATTATTTATGGTGATACATTAACCGATATTGAAGGGATTCAACCATCCAAGACCATCTCTCGTTATTTCGATGGACGTTTGATTCAGTTGAATAAACCACTTCATCCAGATGAAGTTGTGCTCAATGCATCCATCGCAAAAGAGCTAGGATTTCCAGCCGATGAGTTGATTGCGGATAAAACACTAACTTATCAACAAAAATTATCACAATATCTACAGTTTACCAAACAGTGGATTGGTAAGGAAATTGAAGTACAGATGTACACGATTCACGATGATCCATTAAATAGTATTATGCAACAATATAAAGTAAAGGTCATTGGCTTTTTATTACCGAGCATGGATGTATTAGAAGGCATTGATTCCATGCCAAAATCCATTTTGTATTTAAGTGAAGACTTACTAGAACCCATTCTAACAAAGAATATACAGGTGGATACCGTCTATTATCAAAATGAGGATGATCATGCCCTAAAACAATCCTTAAAATGGATGCAACAAAGCGATTTGTATGATGCGGCATTTGATCATTCCATCCTATTTCAATTGTTGATCATTGATTTAAAAGAGTTGACGAGTTTCTTTTTCTGGATTGGTGTGTTCTTCTTTGTAGTTAGTTTTATTTTATATGGGCTATTGTTGATGAAGACGATTGAACGTTTGCGGGTAATCAATAGTGTGTATTATGCTTATGGACATACCAAACAAGAAATATTTATCGCGTATAAAGAACGCTTTACCAAACAATGGCTAAAACAAGCACTGATCGCCGTTGGGATTGTTTTGATATTTATGCTTTTATATGTGCATTTAATTCGAATTTATGTATCGGTATCGATATCAATTTTCCATTATTTATTTGTACTGATCAGTCCTTTAATCATCACATTGATTCTTGTTTTCATACTTTGTATCGGATATTCTTCGTATTTGAAAAAACAAGCCTTGTTTATTGATGCATATCAACAGGAACTGTGATAAAATACAAAATGGTATAAAACGGGGGTGACGAATTTGAACGAACAATTCTTAGAACGAATGAAAGGCTACTTAAAAGAGGACTATCCAGCGTATTTGGAAACACTGGAAAGAGAACCTTTTCGTGGATTGCGTGTAAATGGGTCAAAAATTTCTATTGAAGATTTTTTGGAACTTCATGTTTGTAAAACGCGTCCAACATTGATTTGTCCACAAGCATTCTACATTTCAAATAAAATCAAGAGCTTAGGAAATCATCCAGCGCATCTAGCAGGGCTTTTCTATCTACAAGAGCCTAGCGCATGCAGTGCGGTTGAAATTTTAGGTGTACAGCCATTCGATTGGGTTTTGGACATGTGTGCAGCACCAGGTGGGAAAAGTACACAGATCGCATCAAAATTAAACAACACTGGATTTTTAGTGAGCAATGAAATTGAACTAAAACGTGCACAGATTTTAATGAGCAATATGGAACGTTTGGGATTTAGCGAATGCATGGTTACCAATGCACGACCAGATGAAATCGCACAGGAGATGAAAGGCTGGTTCGATAAAGTGTTGGTTGATGCTCCATGTAGTGGGGAAGGCATGTTTAAAAAACATGAATCGGCGATGGAAGACTGGAGCGTTGAACACATTGAAGCCTGTGCAAAAAGACAAGAGCACATTTTAGATAGTGCGTATGAAGTCTTAAAAGAAGATGGTATTATGGTGTATTCTACTTGTACCTATGCAATGGAAGAAAATGAACAAGTGATCTACAATTTCTTACAAAAACACCAAGATATGGAATTGGTGGATTGCGATGTAATCTTTGGACGTTATGGTTTCCCATACAAGGACTTAGCGGTTGAAAAGGTACGACGCATTTTCCCAATGGATCAAGGAGAAGGACACTTTGTTGCCAAATTAAGAAAAAAAGGTTCTGCTACTACGAGCAGACGCAAAGAACTTGCTAGCGCTAAAGTAGAACCATTTGTAACGGAATTTTTACAACAACAATTAAGAGAACAACCTGCCTATTTGTTGCAGGTACAGGATAAGGTGTATGCGAAACAAACACCATTTATTAAGCTGAAAAAGATTCGTATCTTACGACAAGGATATCTTGTTGGAGAAATTATGAAGAATCGTATTGAACCACATCAGCATTTCTATACCGCAAGTGTGAATGAACGTTATTTTAATGTCCGCTATGATATGGATGATAAAGAATGTCAAGCATACTTGAAAGGAAACTTGTTACAAGTACCTGGCTATAAGGGATATGTGGCATTAACTTGGCACAATCACCCAATTGCCTTTGCGAAAGGGGATGGCACGGTACTGAAAAACAAATATCCAAAAGGATTACGACTACGTTAAAGAAAGAGGATGAACCATGTTATTGTCAGTTGAACATTTAACAAAACATCAGAATATTAAACCCATTGTAAAAGATGTTAGTTTTTCCATCGAAGACCATGATAAAATCGCTTTGATTGGTGTCAATGGAACGGGAAAAACAACACTTTTAAAAATGATTGCAGGACAGGAGACATATGAGGAAGGAACCTTTATTCGCAAGAATAACTTACGTATATCCTATCTTCCACAGGAACCTGTTTTTGATGAGGATGATACCATCCTTCATCAGATTTTATCCATGGATAAAGAAATTAAAGAGTTTGAAGCCAAGGCAATTTTAGGGAAATTAGGCATCTATGATACCGAACGTTGCATCCGCAATTTAAGTGGTGGACAACGCAAACGTGTCGCCTTAGCGAGAGCCTTGTTACAACCTTGTGATTTATTAATTTTAGATGAACCGACCAACCATTTGGATAACGATATGATTGAATGGTTAGAAAAATATTTGATGCGGTATACCCATGCCTTGTTCATGGTTACCCATGATCGCTATTTCTTAGAACGCATCTGTGATAAGATGATTGAAATTGATCAGGCAAATCTATATACCTATGAAGCAAATTATAGCCATTATCTAGAATTGAAGGCACAGCGAGAAGAAATTGCACAGGCCAACGAGAGAAAACGTCAAAATATTTTACGTACCGAACTTGCCTGGATGCGTGCGGGTGTTCAAGCGCGTGGAACCAAAAGCAAGGAGCGTATTGAACGTTTCCATAAATTAAACAACATGGATAAACCTTTGGAACAAGCAAATGTGAAACTGGATGCCGTGAGTTCTCGTTTAGGAAAGAAAATTATCGAATGGGAAGATTTATCAAAATCTTATGGCGATCATTTACTTTTCCACAATTTTTCTTATCATTTACAACGCAATGACCGCATTGGTATTTTAGGAGTCAATGGATGTGGAAAAACAACCTTATTAAAGACATTAGCCAAAGAGCTTGCCCCGGATACAGGTAGTGTTGTTCATGGTGAAACAGTCAAGGTTGGCTTCTTTAAACAAGGCTATGAAGAAATGGATATGTCTTGTCGCGTCCTTGATTACATTCAGGAAAGCTCAAATGCCATTACAACGACGGAAGGTACCTATAGCGCATCACAGATGCTAGAACGCTTCTTATTCGATGCAAAGGCACAATATATGCCAATCGGACGTTTGTCCGGTGGAGAGCGCAGACGCCTGTATTTATTGAAGGTTTTAATGCAGGCACCAAACATCTTATTTTTAGATGAACCAACCAACGATTTGGATATTCAAACCCTTCAAATCTTAGAGGATTACTTAGATAGCTTTAATGGAGCGATTATCACCGTTAGCCATGACCGCTATTTTCTAGATCGTATCTGTGATAAATTGTTTGTTTTCCAACCGGATGCAAGCATCAAACAATTTATTGGTGGATACAGTGCGTTGCTTGAGTTAGGCAGTCAAAAAGCCGAACAAGAAAAGGCGGATAAACCGGTAAAACCAAAGGTGAGTCCTCGCATGAGCAGTAAGGAAAAACAAGAGATGGAATCCATGGATGCAAACATGGAACGCATTTCAAACCAGATTGAAGAAATTGATGCGAAGATGGAAGATACAAGCCTTGACTTTACAGCCATTCAGGAATTGAGTCAACAGCGTATGGATCTTGAATCATCGCTTGAAGCTTTGATGGAACGCTGGGAATATCTAAGTGAAAAGCAACAAGAAATTGAAGAGATGAAAAACAATCGTTAAGAGTTCATCTCTTTTTTTTATAAAATATGTAATAATAAGTCTATAACATTGTTAGAAAGGTGAAGGAGGGATACCATGGATCAACAATTACTCATCACGTATTTTCAATCCTACTATAAAACATTCCTTCTCTTTGCCTTATCTTATACCCATGATAAAGCAACGGCCGAAGACTTGGTATCCCAAGCCTATCTAAAAGCAATCTTGAGTTATCAAGAAGGCAATTTCAAAGCTTGGATGTATACCGTCATTCGCAATGATTACTACAATCACTATAAGAAACATAAACGCGTGGTACTAAGCGAAGATGAAGAACTGTCTTGGTATCAAGCAAATGTGGATGTTGTCGAAGAATTTATCGTAGGAGAGAAAAAACAATGGCTGTTTCAAGAAATCTTAAAACTGCCCAATCGGCAAAAGCAAGTGATGCTACTATCTGCTTTTCAAGATATTGATGATGAGGAAATCGCAACGATTTTAAGTCTTACTGTAGAAAATGTCCGTGTGATCAAACACCGCACACGGACCAAACTCATGGAACGATATAAGGAGGAATGGTCATGAACGAAAAAGAATTTGATCAATTACTAAGCATTGATGAAGAAACACTTGTAACAGAAACCAAACAGCTACAGAAACAACTAAATCGCAAAGTGTTTATGACAACATTAAAACAAGTCTTATTACTGCTTGTGCTAGTATGTATGAGTATCTTGTTTGTATCAAAAGGCATGAATATGCTCTATTATAATCCGCTAAAGCCAAGCGATGAAGTGAAAAGTGAAAAAAATGAATTTCAATTCTTGATGCAGACTTATACAGGCTTATTCTATCCACAGCATGCTTACCTTTCTACAACTGGCTTAGATCAAAGCAAGGGCTTTGCAAGTTATTCGATGTATGGAAGACTTGTTCCAATCTTTGGTTATGTTAGCTATGATAATTCCTATAATGTACAATATGATATTAATCGCAATCACTTGGATACGTTTAACTTATCAAACGGATATGAAACTGCCTTGTTTGTAGACTTATTTGTGGATGCAAGTATCGATGATGATCCATATTATAAAGAGACGTTAGATAGCAAGAGAATTACGGAAGATATCAAACAGGAAATCAATGCCTTGCCTGATTCTAGTCGAATCGAAGTAGCCGTGAGTTTTGATCAAGTAAAGAGTTTAGAAGAGGTTTGTACATGGATGATGCAATATAAGGATTCAGACTTCTCTTGGATTGCGTTACAAAATCAAGAGAAACACGCCTATGGTTCTTATCTTGGTATTCAGTTACAAACAAGATCTTGGTATGATTTAAACAAGGAAGCCGATAACCGTTATCCACAATTACAATTACAATATGGTCAAGATAAAGATTCAAAACAACTCCAACAAGCTTTTGTATCTCGTCTTCAACTACTGCTCGATCATCAAGACTTTCTTACTATGATGCCATTGGCAACAACCTTCGATTTAGAAAAGACGCTTAGCCAAGCCAAACAAGAACCCCTACAAACCATTGGTGTTTATGGATTATTCACAAAAGCAGACTTCATCGAGATGATGAAGGACAATCCAGATTCTTTCATTCATATTGAAGATGTTTCTTTATCAATTCTTGATCATCACTAAAAA
>SAMEA104404106__coassemble_1251_pt1 | contig 20118 bp, 16 predicted proteins | sample SAMEA104404106__metabat2_high_PE_075 | metagenome-assembled genome bin SAMEA104404106 (sample SAMEA104404106) | Balaenoptera acutorostrata
AAATCATATGGTCCTGTAGCACAAATGGAACAAATGAGCTTAGATTTAGAATAAAAGGCAGGAATGCCTTTTTTGTCTATAATAGAATCAGTATAAAATCTATTGCAAAAAAATAAGAAAAATAATATACTGAAGATAAGAAAGGTGGTGTTAGGATGTTTACATGGATCAAAGGAAATACAAATACACTTATTTTGACCTTATATCCTAGCAACATTACTTTAAATAGCAGTGCTGCAAGTTATTTCAAAGATACTCGTTGGTGCATGGTTGGTATTGATCATGATAGTATGCGTTTAGCGATTAAGCCAGTTACGAAACGAGAACTTGATTTGGGATTAGTTGATCAATCACAGTTGCATAAAATATCGATTGGCAATGGATATGGTCGAATAACAAATAAATCATTAATGGAAGAAATTGCATTACTATTTCATGAAAGTCTAGAAGGGCAAAAGATGGAAGCTTACTATAGTGAAGAAGATTCCATGTTGATTGCTAACTTTTTGACGGATGAACATGTATACGAGGGGTGATAAAAGATGATGCTTGTTTGGATTGTTGTTAGTGTGGTTGCAATTGCGATCGAATTGCTAACACCAACTGCTTTAGTATCCGTTTGGATTGCATTTGGTGGGATCGTCGGCTTTTTATTAAATTTATTAGAATTTACGCCAAAAGCACAATTCATCGGATTTGCATTGGTATCGATTATTAGTATGTTAGTGATTCGACCAATGGCGACACGTTATCTACGCGGTAACGTTGTGGCAACCAATGCGGATCGATATATTGGAGAAATCGCAATTGTCACAAAAAAAATATCAGCTCATGAATGGGGTCAGGTAAAAGTATCGGGTATGCAATGGCACGCCATAACGGTTGATCATTCTACAGTTGATATTGATGAAAAAGTAAAAGTAATTGCTATAGAAGGAGCGAAGCTTATTGTTAAACCAATAGCAGAAAAGAAAGAAGGGTAACTTTATGTTTACATTTATTTTGTTTATCGTTTTTATTGCATTTATTGTTTCTGTATTTGCTTATTTAGTTCGTATTGTTCCACAGGCAAGTGCCTATGTTATCGAGCGTTTAGGTGCATATTATGCTACTTGGGGAACAGGGGTACACTTTGTGATTCCTTTTATTGATCGTGTGGCAAACAAGGTTACATTAAAAGAAATTGTAAAAGATTTTGATCCACAGCCTGTAATCACAAAAGATAATGTTACGATGCAGATTGATACCGTTGTTTATTTTCAAATTACCGATCCAAAATTATACACATATGGAGTTGTTGGACCAATTACAGCAATTGAAAATTTAACCGCAACGACACTACGTAACATCATTGGTGAATTAGAATTAGATGAAACATTAACATCTAGAGATATTATTAATACGAAAATGCGTGCTATCTTAGATGAAGCTACGGATCCATGGGGTATTAAAGTAAACCGTGTAGAAGTAAAAAATATTTTACCTCCTCATGATATTCAAGAAGCGATGGAAAAACAAATGCGCGCAGAACGTGAGAGAAGAGAATCTATTTTACGTGCCGAAGGTGAGAAGAAAAGTGCTATTTTAACTGCTGAAGGTGAAAAAGAATCTGTCATCTTACGTGCTGAGGCTAAAAAAGCAGCTATGATTGCCGAAGCTGAAGGACAAGCGCAAGCAATGGAACGAATTTTTGAAGCGCAAGCTAGAGGTATTGATATGATTAATAATGCAAACCCAACAAAAGAATATTTAAGTCTTAAGAGTTTGGAAACATATCAGAAAATGGCAGATGGCAAAGCGACAAAAATTGTGGTACCTAATGAACTACAAAATATTGCTTCAATACTAACAAGTGCGAGTGAATTTTTAAGCGATGCAAAAGAAGTTAAAAAATAATAAATAAATCATTAAACGTGTGTCTTATGAAAAAAGATGCACGTTTTTATAATGGGTTTACGAAAGCTTATTTGTATAGTTGTATATACGAATGGGTGATCATATGAATCGAAATCAGATTTTATATTATGCAGTTCAATATGATGGTGAGTATCGAAAAATTAAACAGGCAATTGATGAACAGAAACCCTGGCACAATATCAACTATGCACAAAAGTTTGTAACAATTGTGGATGAAGAATATCCAAATCTATTAAAACAACTCCAAGATCCACCGTTTATATTATTTTATAAAGGAAATTTAGATTTGTTAAAAAGACTTGGGGTATGTGTGATTGGAAGTCGTATGCCAACTAGTTATGGATTACAGATGACAAGAAATGTTGTTTCAATTGTAAAGGAAAACTATGTGATTATAAGTGGATTAGCAAAAGGAATTGATGGTTGTGCACATAAAGAGGCAATGAATAAGGATACGATTGGAGTTATTGGATGTGGCTTAGACCAGTATTACCCTAGTGTCAATCGTTTATTACAGAAGGATATGGAACAATACCAACTAGTCATTAGTGAATATCCAAATGGAGTAAAACCTTTGGCCTATCACTTTCCATGGAGAAATCGAATCATTGCGGCATTGAGCCATGCGGTTGTGGTAATTGAAGCAAGCATGAAAAGTGGAACGATGTTAACGGTTAATGAAGCTTTAAAACTAGATATTCCCATCTATTGTATTCCGCATGCTTTTGATAATTTGCATGGTATTGGTAATAATTTTTTAATTGCACAAGGTGCGTATGTTTTAGTTGATTATCAAGATATTCGTATGATTTGACATAAAATGTTTGACAAAATCAGAAAAACATCAAATAATATAGAACGTGTAGTTTAGGTTAGGAGGCTTATAATGAAAAATCTAGTTATTGTGGAATCCCCTTCCAAATCAAAAACGATTGAAAAATATCTTGGAGGAGACTATCATGTGGTTTCTTCTAAGGGCCATATACGAGATTTAGCCACAACAGGTAAAGGCGGACTTGGAATTGATGTTGAAAACAATTTCGAGCCTACATATAAAATTAGTGCAGATAAAAGAAAAGTAGTAAAAGAATTAAAAGAATTAGCAAAACAGAGCAATCATGTTTATTTAGCAAGTGACCCCGACCGCGAAGGAGAGGCGATTGCTTGGCATTTAGCGAATGTATTAGAATTGGATATGAACGATGAGAATCGTATTATTTTCCATGAAATCACAAAAAATGCTGTTACTGAGGCATTTGAACATCCTCGTACGATTGACCAAGACTTAGTAAAAAGTCAAGAAGCAAGACGTATGTTAGACCGTATTATCGGGTTTAAATTATCAAAGCTTTTACAAAGTAAGATTAAGTCAAAATCAGCTGGACGTGTACAATCCGTTGCATTGCGTTTAATTGTTCAAAGAGAAAATGAGATTCGTGCATTTAAAACAGAAGAATATTGGACAATCTCTGCCGATATCACTAAAGATGGTAAGCTATTTAATGCTTCCTTAAATAAAATTAATGGTAAAAAGGCAGATTTGAAAACTCAAGAAGAAGTGGATGCAGTGATTTCTCGCTGTACTTCTTTTGAAGTTGCATCCATTGAAAAAAAGGTTCGTAAAAAAGAACCAAGAATGCCATTCATTACTTCTACATTACAGCAAGAAGCAAGTACAAAATTGAACTTTGGTGCAAAGAAAACAATGCAGATTGCACAAAAGTTATACGAAGGGTTACCATTAGCAGGTGGTGCGAGTGAAGGTCTTATTTCCTATATGCGTACCGACTCTACTCGTTTATCCGATGTATTTGTCAAAGATGCAGAGAATTACATTGAAGAAACATTTGGAAAACAATATCGTGGACGTGCTAGACAAAAGAATAAAGAGAATGCACAGGATGCCCATGAAGCCATTCGTCCAACAAATGTTAAATATACACCAGACTTTGTTAAACCTTATTTAACAAATGATCAATACAAATTGTATAAATTGATTTATGCAAGAACACTTGCATCCTTGATGGCTCCAAGTAAAAGCGATGTTGTCAATGTTCAAATTGTATCCGATGATTGCGAATTTAGTGCAAATGGTTCAATCTTAATCTTTGATGGTTATTTAAAAATGTATAGTGATTATGAAACGGTGAAAGATGAAATGCTTCCTGAACTAAAAGAACAGGAACAATTAGAAGATGTGCAATTAGAAGGGAAACAACACTTTACAGAACCACCATTGCGTTATAGTGAAGCTCGTTTAATCAAAGAAATGGAAGAAAAAGGAATTGGACGTCCATCTACGTATGCGATTATTATCGACACGCTTCAAGCACGTGGTTATGTATCCTTAGATCGTCCAAGTCAAGGAAGTAAGACAAAAGTATTCTTCCCAACAGAACAGGGAGAATTAACCGATACAAAACTTCAAGAATTCTTTAAAGATATTATTAATGTATCGTACACTGCGAATATGGAACATCATTTAGATGAGATTGCGAATGGGAAACGAGATAACATCGAAGAACTTCGCACCTTCTACAATGAATTTGAACCATTGCTTCAAAATGCTTATGACAACATGGAGAAAAAAGAGTTAGAACGTACAGGAGAAATGTGTCCAGAATGTGGTAGTGAACTTGTTTATCGTGTTGGTCGTTTTGGTAAATTCATCTCTTGTATCAATTTCCCAACTTGTCGTTATACAAAGAGTGAAAATGAAGAGGAAAATGTCGAAAGTGATGAAGTATGTCCAAAATGCGGTAGTAAGATGGTTATGAAAAAAGGCCGTTATGGTTCTTTCCTTGCTTGTAGCAACTATCCAGAATGTAAGTACATTAAGAGTAATAAACCAAAAGAAGAACCAGTACCAACTGGAGAAATGTGTCCAGAATGTGGTCATGAATTGATTCAGCGTAAATCTCGTTTTGGAACGACATTTATCGGATGTAGCAATTATCCAAAATGCCGTTATATTAAAAAAGAACCAAAGAAGAAAAAAGAAGATGCGGATACTGGTGAAGAAGTAAAAGAAACAAAGAAAACAACGAAAAAAACAACAAAGAAGACGACAAAGAAAGTCGTTAAGAAAACAGTTAAAAAAGAAACGGAAGAGGATTAATACATGATAAAACCAGTTACGATTGTAGGTGCAGGATTAGCAGGCTGTGAAGCATGCTGGCAACTGATTAAAAGAGGAATTCCAGTACGCTTAGTAGAAATGCGTCCTGTTAAAAAAAGTCCTGCACATCATACAGAACAGTTTGCTGAGCTTGTATGTTCAAATTCATTGCGTTCTGATTCTTTACAGAATGCCGTGGGTATTTTAAAAGAAGAGATGCGATTATTAGATTCCTTGATTATGAAGGCAGCCGATGAACATCGCGTACCTGCTGGAAGTGCTTTGGCAGTTGATCGTACATCATTTAGTGAATCCATCACAACTCTTTTATCCAATCATCCACTTGTTGAAGTTGTGCATGAAGAAATTACTGAGATTCCAGATGGACCAGTGATCATCGCAAGTGGACCTTTAACAAGCGATGCTTTGAGTAAGGCGATTCAAGAACTTACACATGAAGATTATTTTCATTTTTATGATGCAGCTGCTCCAATCATTGAAAAAGATTCCATTGATTTTACGCAAGCCTATGTAAAATCACGTTATGATAAAGGAGAAGCAGCCTACATCAACTGTCCTATGACAAAAGAAGAGTTTGATGCCTTCTATATCGCATTAACACAAGCAGAGACAGCGGAACTTCATGATTTTGAAGAAACATATTTTGAAGGATGTATGCCATTTGAAGAAATGGCAAAACGTGGACCTAAGACTTTATTATTTGGCCCAATGAAACCAGTTGGATTAGAAAAACCCGATGGTACCTTACCCTATGCAGTTGTGCAATTGCGTCAAGATAATGCTGTTGCGAGTTTATACAACTTAGTTGGATTTCAAACACACTTAAAATGGGGTGAACAAAAACGTATTTTATCCATGATTCCAGGACTACAAAATGTATCTATTGTACGTTATGGTGTCATGCATCGAAATTCTTATCTATGCGCACCAAAAGTATTACGACCTACGTATCAGCATATTACTCGTGATGATCTATTCTTTGCAGGTCAATTGACTGGCGTTGAAGGTTATGTAGAAAGTGCTGCTAGTGGATTATTGGCTGGATTAAACATGGCTAATTATATCTTAGGTAAAGAAGTTGTAACATTGCCAAGTACCTGTGTAATGGGTTCTATGGCCAATTACATTACACATGCATCTGCGAAATATTTCCAACCGATGAATGCAAACTTTGGTATTATGCAATTGTTAGGTAAAGTCAAGAAAAAAGATCGTAAAGAAGCATTCTGTAAACAAGCCTTAGAAGTTATTGAATCTTATAAGGATCAATTCTCATAATGGAAACTTATGTTGACCGATTTCTTTCTTATATTGAAACGACGAATACAGGAAGTCAACATACTACTGATGCATATAAACGAGATGTTCTTGAATTTCTTTCTTTTTTAAACAAAGAGAATATTTCTTCCTTGGAAGATGTGGATCGTTTAATTGTTATGAATTATATTGCTTATCTTAGAAAGAAAGATGGAACAAATGGTGGAATGATGAAGAATTCCACCATTTCTCGTAAATTGAGTACGTTGCGTTCCTATTATCGCTATTTAAATGAATTTATCGGTATTCAAAGAAATCCTTTTCTATATTTTAAAAGTCCAAAGCAGCAACGTAAAATCCCAGAATTTTTATTTTATGATGAACTATCTGATTTTCTGTCTTCTTTTGATCTGAATGACGATTTAGGAATTCGTGATCGGGCGATGTTTGAATTGATGTATGCTTGTGGATTGCGTGTGAGTGAGCTTGTGAATTTACGTATTTCGGATATTGATTTTCAAGATCAAATTGTTCGCATTAATGGGAAAGGGAGCAAAGAACGAGTTGTTCCATTTTATGATCTTGCGAAAGAATGTATTTTAAACTATATGAATACGGTACGTGTAAAATGGAATAAAGATGATCGAGATGATCGCTTGTTTTTAAATGCACATGGCAAGCCACTAACGACACGGGGTGTGCAATATCGGTTAGAAGTTGCCTGTGAGGCGTGTCAGATGCCTATTCATCTTCATCCACATATGTTTCGACATAGCTTTGCGACTCACATGTTAGATGCAGGTGCAGATTTACGTGTTGTACAAGAATTACTAGGACATTCGTCTTTATCGACAACACAAATTTATGTGCATGTATCAAAAGAAAGAATAAAACGTGTTTATCAAGACAGTTTACCAAGAGCAAAAAAAACAGATTAACCACTTATGACTATTAAGTGGTTTTTTTATAGATGAAACAATTGTGTATAGAACTACTTAATGATATAATGAAAACGGTTACACATAGTCAATTATGTATGATTAAATGGAAGGCGGTGAAGATGTATCTTCGTATGAAATTGATGGATGTGTAGAGAAACATTTAAAGGAGATTGTTATGAAAAAACTACATACAATTGTCAAGTGCTGTTTAGCGCTTGGATTAGCATTGATGTCAGTTGTAACTCCTGCTCCGCTTAACGCCGAAACTACAAATGCGAATGCAGATCGTTTACAACGATATCTAATTCCAAAACCTTTATCTTATTATAAAAAGGAAGGTTCATTTACTGTAAATGAAAATACAAAAATTGTATTAAAATCTGCGAATGCTGAAAAATTGAACGAAGTTCGTGCAAATATTGCGACACCATTGCAAACGAAAGTTCGTACGGCTTCAAACTTAAATTTAGCAATTACAGAAGAAACTACAAATACAGACAACGTCATCACTATTGAGTTAAAGAGTGATGAAACACTTGGAACAGAAGGATATAAATTAAATGTTACTTCAACAAATATCCTATTAACTGCAAATGAATGTGCAGGTTTATTCCGAGGATTACAAACATTAAGACAATTGTTCCCAGAACAGATTGAGGATACATATGATGCATCAAAACCTGTTGCTTGGGAATTGCCAAATTGTGAAATTAGCGATAAACCAGAATATGAATATCGCAGTACACAATTAGATTTATCCCGTCACTTCTTTAATAAAGAAGAAATCATGCGTCAAATTGATCTTGCATCACAATATAAATTAAATACATATCATTTACATTTAGGGGATGATCAAGGTTGGCGTTTAGAAATCAAAGGTGAACTATATGGAGAACCACTATCAAAATTGACAAGTATTGGTGGTAGTACATCTTGTACAACAAATGGTAAAAAGCCTGGTTTCTTAACACAAGATGAATTCAAAGAAATCGTTGCTTATGCAAATGCACGCTATGTTCAAATCATTCCAGAATTTGATATGCCTGCACATGCTTGGGCTGCCTTAGTTTCTTTAAATTTCTTAAATAGCACAGAAGATGGAAAACCTCATGTTCAAGGTTACGACAATACAAAACCATATGAAGGACAAGCTGTTGGATGGGCATCACTTGAATGTAGAAATCCTAAAACATTAGCATTTGTTGATGAAGTATTTAAACAAGTGAGTGCAATTTCACCAAGTAAATATATCCATATCGGTGGAGATGAAGCACACGTTACTTCTCATGATGATTATGTATATTTCGTTAACGAAGTTAGTAAACTTGCTAAAAAATATGGCAAGACTCCAATTGGTTGGCAAAAATTTGATGAAATCATGCAAGATAAACAAAATGATATTTGTCAATTCTGGGGTACTGGTGGTCAACGTTTACGTGGCGATGTAAAATATGTTGTTGCGAAAGCAGATCGTACGTACTTAGATATGAAATACGATGCTGGTTCAAGCTTTGGATTAAGCTGGGCTGGCTATATTCCAATTCGTACATCATATGAATGGGATCCTACAGATGTTGGACGTAGAGATCAAATTCTTGGTGTAGAAGCTCCATTATGGTGTGAAACAGTTGCTACACAGGATGCAATCGACTACTTGGTATATCCACGTTTGATCGGTTTAGCTGAAGTAGCTTGGACTCCTAAAAATCAACGTAGTTGGAATGAATACAAACCTCGCTTAATTGCTCAAGATCATCGTTTAGAAGCACAAGGTGTAAAATACTATAAAGATCCTGAAATTTGGACACCAGAACTAGTGGTAGAAGATGATGTCTTCCGTTTTGAAGAAGCGAGTGGTACAAAAATCACTTCAGAAAATAAAGTTTACACTGGTGATTTAACAAACACTACTTGGAGTGAAGGAAAAGTTGGAAAAGCATTAACATTTAATGGAACTGGTATTGCTCGTTTAAATGCTTCTCAACAATATCCAGAATGGACTATCTCTACTTGGATCAACAAAGGTCACAATACAGGAGATAACGCTGTATTAGCAGGTGGTACAACAGGTGATATCAAACTTGAACAATATCCAAATAAAAAACAATTAGGTGTTACAAAATATGGTGTTACAGATTCTACTTTCACTTATGAAGTTCCTGAAAACCAATGGATTTATTTATCTTTCGTTGGAGATTCTACAGGTGTTACATTATTTGTAAATGGTGAAAAACTTCAACATCTTAATGTTGTAATCCCATGTCCAAACAAAACAATTGGGGCTACAGCTAACGATGGATTAAAGACAAATGGTAATATGGTTGCGAAAATCGATAATTATCATATCTTTAGTTCTGCCTTATCAGATGCAGAAATCGCTGCTTTATATCAAGAAGAAATAGGCGGTGAACTAAAACCTGCTAAACAGTTCTATTTCAAATTTAATGAAAATACTGGTAATGAAGCAATTTCTGAAGAAAATGCTGGAAAAGGTACTTTAACAAATACAAAATGGGTCAAAGGTGTAGAAGGTTCCGGTTTATCATTTGATAAAAATGCATCTGCATTATTAACCAATATCGATGTTACAGACAACTGGACAATCTCTACTTGGATTAACAGAGGAACATGCAACATGGATAATGCAATTCTAGCTGGTGGACCTAATGAAGACTTAAAACTTGAACAATGGCAAAATACGAAAAAACTTGGTGTTACTAAATATCGTGTTGCTGACAACACATTTGATTACGAAGTTCCAAAAGGTAAATGGACTTACATTACCTTCGTAGGAAACTCTACAGGTGTAACACTTTATGTAAATGGCGTAAAAAATAGTCACATTAATCTAAGTATTCCATGTCCAAAAAATACAATCGGTGCTGCATTTAAAGAAGACTTAGAAAATGCTGGTAATATGACTGCTATCGTTGATAACTATCGTATTATTGATCAATCCTTAAATGCAAAAGAAGTAAAAGCTCTATATGATGAAGAAGCAAGCAGCATTCAATTAAACTCAGCGAATTATGAAGCTGTTGAAGCTGCATTGGCTAGCGTACCAAAGAACTTGAACATTTATACAGCAGAATCTGTAGCAAGAGTAAACGAAGCCGTTGCTGCTGTACGTTACGATTTACCAAAAGAACAACAAGCAGAAGTTGATGCAATGGCTACTGCCATCACAACAGCTGTTTCACAACTTGAATACAAACCTGCTGATCAATTACCAAAAGCAATTTTCTCTATCGATGCTGGTAGAAAATACTTTAGTAAAGATCAAATCATCGATATTATTCGCAACGCTGCTGAATATGGTTATACAGACGTTCAGTTGATCTTAGGAAACGATGGATTACGTTTTGTATTAGATGATATGCAATTAACAGTTAATGGTACAGTTTATGAAAGTGACCGTGTCATTGCTGCAATTAAACAAGGTAATAACAAATACTACAACGATCCAAATGGAAATGCTTTAACGGAATCTGAAATGGATGAAATTCTTGCTTATGCTGCTAAACGCAATATCGGAATTATTCCAGTAATCAATAGTCCAGGTCATATGGATGCTATGTTAGATGCTATGATTATTTTAGGTATCGAAAATCCAAAATACATGAATTCTGTTAGAACTGTTGATTTAAATAATGCACAGGCAATTGGATTTAACAAAGCATTAATCGAAAAATATGCTGCATACTTCTCTAAATATAGCAAGATCTTTAACTTTGGTGCAGATGAATATGCAAATGATGTCAATCCATCTGGTACATATAGTAATGGATTTGCTCGTCTACAAGGAACAGGAATGTATCCTAAATTTGTAGAATATGTAAACTCTATTGCAGCAATCATCAAAGAAAATGGAATGTCTCCAATGTGCTTCAACGATGGTATTTACTACGATTCAAAAGATACTTATGGAACATTTGATCAAGATATCATCATTTCTTACTGGACATCAGGATGGGGTGGTTATGATGTTGCTACTGCATCATACTTACATAACAAAGGTCATAAGATCATCAATACAAACGATGGATGGTATTGGGTATTAGGACGTATTAGTTCAGGTGGATATCCTTACAATAGTGCAATCCGCAATATTCAAGCAAAGGATTTTACATCTATTACTGGAGACAATGGTTCAACTCCATCTATTGGTAGTATGGAATGCGTATGGTGTGATACGCCAAGTGCAGCTCATGACTTTAACCGTATTTACACATTAATGGATACATTCTCTACAAAACATGCAGATTATATGATTCGTCAAGCTAACTACGATGCAGTAGAAGCAGCCATTGCTAGTGTACCAGCAGATTTATCTGGTTATACAAAAGCATCTGTAGAAGCATTGAATCAAGCAATCGCAAATGTTGAATGGTCATTAAAATTACATCAACAAGCACAAGTAAATGAAATGGCTACAGCTATTCAAGAAGCAGTAGCTAACTTAGAAGCAATCCGTATTGAAATTTCTTCTTACTCATTAAGTATGGCATCTAACATCGATGTGAACTTATATTTGACAATTGCTGAAGAAATTCGCAATGATCAAGCTGCAAAAGTTACATTCACTAGAGAAGATGGAACGATCGTTGAAAGCCTAGTAAAAGATTTAAATACTTACCAATATAAAGGTAAAACTTACTACACAATCTCAGTTCCAATGGTTGCTCGTATGATGAACGATACGATTACAGCAAAAGCTACATTAGGTAATGGTGAAGAAATTGTATTATCTAGTAGTAGCGTAAAAGGATATGCACAAGCATTATTAGCAAATCCAGAAAAATATGGTACTAAAGCAATCAATGCTGTAAAAGCAATGGTGAACTATGGTGCTAGAGCACAAGTTTATTTCAATTACAAAACAGATGCATTAGTAAATGAAATCTTAAATGAAGCAGATCGTACAATTACATTAGATGATCATGTATTTGATAATTACAATGCAGCTAAATCTGGTCAAGTAACTGGATTAAACTACTATGGAACAAGTGTTGTGTTAACTTCTGCAACGAATATTACACATTACTTTACAGTAGATCCAACAGCAACACTAAGTGACTATACATTCAAAGTAAATGATGTAGAAGTTACTCCAGTTGCTCGCGATGGATATTGCTATGTAGATATCGAAAATGTAATGGCTAAGAACTTAGACAAAGATTACAAATTAGTTGTTACAAAAGGAAATGAGTCATTTGAAATTACATATAGTGTATTTGATTATGCTCATATCGTTTGCAGCGGTGAACAATATGTAAAAGAATTAAAAGACGTTGTAAAAGCAATGTATGTATATAATTCAGCTGCAAAAGCATATGCACAACAGTAAAATTGTGCAAATGTAATTACAAAAGAAAGGGTTGACATTGAGTTGTCAACTCTTTTTTTAAAATATGTAAAATATACTTGTAATCAGTGCTTTCTATGATATAATAATTAACGATGCGTATTTATCTTACGCATACAACACACATCATGGATTCAATAGCCCGTGCTTTAGATGCGTATGAAAGCGTCGATAATAAGTTGCTATTGCGTGAAATGATGGAGGATCTAACGGAAAGAGAGGATATTTTAATGTCAGTAGTATCAATGAGAAAATTATTAGAATCTGGTGTACATTTTGGACATCAGACTCGTAGATGGAACCCAAAAATGAAACCAAACATCTACGCAAGCAGAAATGGTGTATATATCATCAACTTAGAAAAAACTTTAGAACAATTAGACACTGCTTATGCAGCAATGAAAGACATCGCTGAAAAAGGTGGAAAAGTTTTATTCGTAGGAACTAAAAAACAAGCACAAGCTGTTGTAGTTGAAGAAGCATTACGTTCAGGAAGTTTCTTCGTAAACCAAAGATGGTTAGGTGGATTATTAACTAACTACCGCACAATCCAAAAACGTGTTAAACGTTTAGTTGAAATTGAAGAAATGGAAGCTAACGGAACTTTAGATTTATATCCTAAGAAAGAAATCGCTCAAGTTAAAAAACAAAAAGCTCGTTTAGAAAACTTCTTAGGTGGTATTAAAGAAATGAAAAAATTACCTAATGCATTGTTCGTAATCGATCCAAAAGAAGAACACAATGCAGTAGCAGAAGCTAAAAAATTAGGTATCCCTGTATTTGCTATGGTAGATACAAACTGTGATCCAGATATGGTTGATTACCCAATCGCTTCAAATGACGATGCAATTCGTTCAGTTAAATTAATCACTACATTAATGGCTGATGCTATCGTTGAAGCTAAAGGTGGATTATTAAGCGTTGCTCACAGCACAGACGAAAACGAAGAAGATGTAACAATGAAAGATGTTATCATTAACGTTGAAGAACAAATCGCTGAAAACGAAAGACGTCGTCGTCAAAGAAATGAAGAACGTCGTAAACGTAACTTCGACCGTAACCGTAACGGACGCGGTGGTAGAGCTCCTTACCAAAGACGTGAAAATGCAAGACCTGCTGAAGCAAAAGCTGAAGCAAAACCAGCAGAAGCAAAAGCAGAAGCTGCTGAATAATATAAATCTAAAAGGAGGAAATGAAAATGATTACTGCATCAATGGTCAAAGAATTGCGTGAAAGAACTGGCGCAGGTATGATGGATTGTAAAAAAGCCTTAACTGAATCAGAAGGAGATATGGAAAAAGCTATCGACTGGTTACGTGAAAAAGGTATCGCAAAAGCTGCGAAGAAAAACGATCGTATCGCTGCTGAAGGTTTAACTCGTGCTGCTGTTAAAGGTAACACAGGAATTATCTTCGAAGTTAACTCTGAAACTGACTTCGTAACTAAAAACGAACAATTCTTAGCTTTATTAGGACAGATTGAAGAAGTTTTATTAGAAAACAAACCTGCTTCATTAGAAGCTGCATTGGCTTGCCCATGCAACGAAGGAACAGTTGCTGATTTAATCACTAACGCAACTGCTACAATCGGAGAAAAAATCTCATTACGTCGTGTTGACACTGTTGAATTAGCTGAAGGAGAATTCTTCGGATGCTACATGCACATGGGTGGAAAAATCTCTACTTTAGTTAAATTAAGTGGAAAAGAAGATGCTCAAGTTGCTAAAAACATCGCAATGCAAATCGCTTCTATGGCACCTCAATACATCAATCGTGATGCAATGCCTGCTGAAGTAGTTGAACACGAAAGAAAAGTTCAAACTGAAATCGTTAAAAATGATGAAAAATTAGCTAGCAAACCTGAAAAAGTATTAGCTGGAATTATCGAAGGTAAAATCAGCAAAAACTTAAAAGATTTATGCTTAGTTGACCAAGAATTCTTCTTGGATCCAAACATGAAAGTTGCTCAGTACTTAAAAGAAAATGGTGCTGATGCAGTTGAATTCATCCGTTACGTAGCTGGTGAAGGTATCGAAAAACGTCAAGATAACTTTGCTGAAGAAGTAATGAGCCAAGCATTTGGTGGTTAATGAATGATGAAAGGAGCTTTCGAGCTCCTTTTTTTATAAACAATTTACACAATAAGAATTATAAATTTCTACTATTATTTATAAAAAAACTTGAATTGGTCTTTCTTTTTACTCCATTTTTCTTTATAATAATTGGTGGATAGTAAAGTATTATAAATCTAGAAAAGGTGGAATTAGACATGTATAAAAGAGTATTATTGAAACTAAGCGGTGAAGCTCTTTCTTCACCAGGCAATCCATTTGATCCACAGATTTTAAAATCATTAGCTAAAGAATTAAAACAAGTTCACGAATTAGGTGTTGATCTTGCAATCGTTGTTGGTGGTGGAAACTTCATTCGTGGTAAAACTGCTGAAAGTATCGGTATTGAACGTGTTCAAGGTGATTACATGGGTATGTTAGCAACTGTTATCAATGCATTAGCTGTACAGGGGGCTTTAGAACAAGAAGAAGTTCCTACACGTGTTCAAACAGCTATTGAAATGCAAAAAGTTGCTGAACCATTTATCGTTCGTCGTGCATTACGTCATTTAGAAAAAGGACGTGTTGTTATTTTTGGAGCTGGTACTGGAAACCCATATTTCTCAACTGATACAACTGCTGCTTTACGCGCTAGTGAAATTGGTGCTGATGTAATTTTAATGGCAAAAAATGGTGTTGATGGTGTCTATAATGCAGATCCAAAGACTCATCCAGATGCTGTTAAGTATGATACATTGACATATATGGATTTAATTCAAGAAGGGTTACAAGTAATGGATACTACTGCAACAAGTATGTGTATGGATAATGATATTGACTTAGTTGTATTCAATATGAATCAAGAAGGAAATATCTTAAAAGCTGTTCGTGGTGAAATTACTGGAACTATTATTTCAAAAGACAAAGCAAAATAAGAAAGGAACTACTATTATGGAATTATTAGATGTTACAAAACATAAAATGGACAAAGCCGTTGATAAATTAATTGAAAATTTAAAAACTATTCGTACTGGTGTAGCAAATGCATCATTATTAGAACATGTTCATTTTGAATATTATGGAAGTGAAACACCAATTAATCAGGTAGCTAGTATTAAAGTTGTGGAAGGTCGTCAATTAATGATTAAACCTTATGACCGTTCTTCATTAAAAGATATCGAACGTGCAATCCAAACTTCTGATACTGGATTAGTTCCTCAGAGTGATGGAGAAGTAATTCGCTTAAATGTACCTGCTTTAACAGAAGATCGTCGTAAACAATTATCTAAAGAAGCAGATAAAATGGGTGAAGAAACTAAAATTGCGATTCGTAACGTTCGTCGTGAAGCTAACGATGCAATCAAAAAAGATAAAGAAATGCCTGAGGATGAAGCAAAAAAACTACAGGAAAAAGTACAAAAAATCACTGATGATTTCGTAAAACGTGTTGAAAAAGAAGTTAGTGAAAAAGAAAAAGAAATCATGAAAGTATAAAAAACTAGGGGAGTTCATATTTGGACTCTCTTTTTTTATATATTTTTATAAAGTGAATACATGAATTCGACACACTTCTTAAGAATCGCTATTTTATTGTTTTCCTATTTTATGATATAATATAAAAGTTAAAGTATATAAGTATATATAGGAGGTTGTCTTGTATGAGTGAAAGAATCATTCCTTCACATATTGCGATCATTATGGATGGCAATGGAAGATGGGCAAAAAAACGTGGATTACCACGTACCGCAGGTCATAAACAAGGTGCTGAAAATATTCGAAAAATTGCCATTGTTTGTAATGATTTAGGGGTAAAAGCATTAACATGTTACGCATTTTCTACTGAAAATTGGAAACGTCCAGAAAGTGAAGTAGATTATTTGTGTAAATTACCAAGACTATTCTTTAATAGTTATCTTTCAGAATTAAAAAAGAATAATATTCGTGTTACATTTTTAGGTGAATTGGAACGATTCCCAGATGAGACTAGAAAAGTGGTCGAAACTGTAGTTGAAGAAACAAAGGATAATACTGGATTAAACCTTTGCTTTGCGATTAATTATGGTGGACGTAGAGAGCTTGTTCTAGCCGCTAAACAATATGCTACAGATGTGGTTAATGGAAATGCATCGTTAGATTTAGATGAAGATACATTTGGCACTTATATGATGACAAAAGATATGCCTGAGGTTGATCTAATGATTCGTACAAGTGGTGAAATCCGTATTTCTAACTTTTTATTATGGCAATTAGCATATTCCGAATTAGTCTTTACACCGGTTGCTTGGCCAGACTTCACAAAAGAACGTTTATTAGAAGCTATAGATGAGTTTACTTCTCGTAATCGTCGCTTTGGAGGTGTATAGGGATGAAAACACGTATTATTACTGCACTATTAATCATCGCATGTGTGATTCCACCTCTTTTATTTGGAGGACCACTATTAGATGCTTTGGTTGCATTTATTATTATTGGTGGTGGTGTTGAACTTCTTGCTCTTAAGGAAGATAAAACGGAATCATGGCCATTTTTAGTGAAACCAATCGCAATCGCTTTTGTGTTTATTCTTACGTACTTACAGACTAAAGAATTATTAGTACCATTATTTGGTGTATTCGTGTTATTCTTCTTATCAATCTCTGTATTTACAGAACGTTTTCATGCAAAAGATGGATTTTTATGCATCTCTTATCTAGCGTTATTTACGCTAATCGCAAAATCGTTTTTAAATATTTATGGAGCGAATCCGATGTATGTTTGGTACATCATTTTAGCTACTTATGCTTGTGATACAGGTGCCTATTTCTGTGGACGCTTCTTAGGTAAACATAAAATGAACCCAAGAATCTCACCTAAAAAGACTTGGGAAGGAGCATTTGGTGGTTGGATTTTTGGTGCTATTATCTCCTTTGCTTTCGCCTATTTCTTTATTCCAGAAATGCCAGTATTGTATATGGTCATTGCGAGTTTAACGTTAACCATTACTGGTCAAATTGGTGATTTGGTATTTAGTTCAATCAAACGTACATTTGAAATTAAAGATTACTCTAATTTATTACCAGGTCATGGTGGTGTTTTGGATCGTGTCGATTCTTTAGTGTTTAATTTTATTTGTTTTAACTTAATATTGGTGGTGTTAACATTATGAAACGAATTATGTTACTAGGAGCTTCAGGCTCTATTGGTACTCAAACGGTAGATGTAGTTTTGCATCATAGTGAAGAGTTTGAAATTGTCGGTATTAGTGTAGGAAACAATATCGATAAATTAAAAGAATTATTGGGAATTTTACCAAGTGTTCAATATGTTTGTGTGGCTAATCATCAAGCACGTGAGGACTTAGAAAAAGAATATCCAACAAAGACTTGGTTTGATGGAGATGAAGGCTTAAAAGCGTTAGCTTCATTACCTGACTATGATGTGTTTGTTGATGCAGTTGTAGGATTCCGTGGATTAGTACCATGTCTTACAGCAATTGAACATAATAAAATGATTGCCTTAGCAAATAAAGAAAGTTTAGTTGCGGGGGGTCCATTGGTTAAAAAAGCATTGAAGGAACATCATGTATCTTTATATCCAATTGATTCTGAACACTCTGCAATCTTCCAATGCTTACATGGAAATCGCCATGAAAGTATTGACAAATTGATTATTACCGCAAGTGGTGGAAGTTTCCGCGATTTAACACGTGAACAGCTAAAAGATGTTACCGTTGAATCTGCTTTAAAACATCCAAACTGGAATATGGGTGCACGTATTACGATTGACTCTGCAACTATGATGAACAAGGGTTTTGAAGTTATTGAAGCCCACTATTTATTCGATATTCCATATGATCGTATCGATGTTTTAGTCCATCGTGAAAGTGCGGTTCACTCCATGGTTCAATTCCATGATCATGCCATTATGGCGCAGATTGGAACTGCTGATATGCGTATTCCAATTCAATATGCATTATCTTATCCTGAACGATTAAAATTATTTAATAGTGAACCATTTGATTTCACGAAATTTAGTACTTTCCACTTTGAACAAGCGAACATGGAACGATATCCATTGTTAAGACTTGCTTTCGAGGTTGGTGAAAAAGCCGGTAACTTAGGTGCAATTATGAATGCTGCTGATGAACAAGCAGTTGCTTTATTCCTACAAAAACAAATTTCATTTTTAGATATTGAAACTTCAATTATGGAAGCAGTTAAAACACTGCCTTACATTGAACATCCAACATTGGATGATTTAATTGATAGTGATCATAAAGCGAGAGAGTTTGTTAAAACATTATGGAAAGGGGATATGTAATGAGTGGTGTAATGAACGTAATTTGGTTTATTTTAATCTTAGGTGTTATTATCCTTGTACATGAATTTGGTCATTTGATTGCTGCCAAGAAATTTGGTGTATATTGTAAAGAGTTCTCTATTGGGATGGGTCCTAAAGTTTGGCAAAAACAAAAAGGGGAAACGGCATGGTCTATTCGTGCCTTACCAATCGGTGGCTTTGTTGCGATGGCAGGAGAAGATTCTGCTGAAGAAGATGAAGACTTACAAATTCCTTATGAACGTACATTAAATGGAATCAAACCATGGAAACAAGTAATCGTCATGGCTGCAGGTGCAATCATGAATATCTTATTGGCATGGGCAATTTTTATTGGTATTACGGCTTATCAGGGTAGTGTACCACAATTACCAGAGCCAATCGTTTCTGCCGTAGTTGAAAATTCTGCTGCACAAGAGGCTGGTTTTCAAGTTGGCGACGAAATTTTATCTTTAATCAATGTTGAAAAAAATGAAACATTAGTGCCTGAATCTACACAGGATATTTTGGAATTTTTACAATTTTATCCTGGAGAAATCACATATACAGTATTACGTGATGGAAAAGAGATACAGTTAACAGGTACTGCACGATATAATAAAGAGGAAAGTCTTTATTTATTAGGGATCCAATACGATAAACCAGCACCAAAAGAAATCACGATGTTAGAAGCAATTCCTTATGGAACAATGCGTATGGTTGATTCTGTTAAGGGAATTATGACTTCATTAGGTAAACTCGTTCAAGGGATTGGTTTAAATAGTTTAAGTGGTCCAGTTGGTATTTTCCAAATTACCGCAGAAACAACACAGGATGGGTTGTTATCGACCTTATCGTTAGTTGCTTTACTATCTGTTAATGTTGGTATCTTTAACTTGATTCCAATTCCGATTTTAGATGGTGGACGTATCTTTATTATTTTAATCGAATGTTTAATTGGTAAAAAGCTTAGTGAAAAAGTACAGACAGGTATTATGTTTGCCGGGTTAGTCTTTATTATCGCAATTATGCTTCTTGCTACTTGGAACGATATAGTACGACTATTTTAATACATGAAAAAAAGCAGATTGTATGATCTGCTCAGATTGTTGACAAAGCGGGCCTTTTAAATAAGGCTTGCTTTTTTTTAGGT
>SAMEA104404106__coassemble_1320_pt1 | contig 19222 bp, 20 predicted proteins | sample SAMEA104404106__metabat2_high_PE_075 | metagenome-assembled genome bin SAMEA104404106 (sample SAMEA104404106) | Balaenoptera acutorostrata
ATCTTTAACAGGATTTCCACCATATGTTGTGATAAATGTGTTGTATCCTTTTTTATCAAGCTTCTTAGCTAAATCAACAGCATTTGATTTGTTTTTATACGCTCCACATTGAACTTTATATAAATCGTCAACTTTAACTACATATGTATCAAATCCATCTTTTTTTAATTTTTTCTCTAACTCTAAAGCATTTGATTTGTTTTTATATGCACCGCACTGAACGCGATACATGATGCCAGCTGGTGCAGTGCTTTCTTCGTCCTTTTTACCAACTTTAGCTAATTGATTCATGATATCCATTTTGAATTGATTCCATCCATTTCTAGATAAGATGATGTGAGGACAATATTTTCCACTCCAATCTTGGTGTTTATGAATTTTGGATTCACCACCACCAAATGTGGCTAACAATGCAGCGTTTAATTTTTTCGCATTCTTTTCAACAACTGCACGATCCTTGTTTTCACACATTTCAATAGAGATTGTTTGACAGTTACCTGGTCCATTTGTACCATCTCCTGCGTTGTACGAAACTTCATCTAAAGGTAATGTCTGCACGATACAATCGCAATCAACAAACAAGTGAACACTTAAATAAGTTACGTCTTCTTTTTCAAGATTTTTTAAATAAGCAGCATGATTTTTAGCATGCGCAGTTGGCGAAGGATTAGCGGTATCATGATTAGTGATGCCTTGGTATCCTGTGCGTTTTCTAAGAGTACGCACGTTGTTGTCCCCCACTGGTTTTACAATCATGACGTGAACAGGGATACCATCAATAAATTTATCCTTAATGATTCCATTTTCGATTGTTAATTTTTTAAGCATATTTTAAATTCCACCTTTCTTTTTTTCATAATAAAAGGGATAGCATTGCTACCCCTCAGTTACTCCTCAGTTTTTTCTTTTCCAATTTCTAGTGTCTTAATTTCATCAAACATTTTGGTAACCATTCCATTGCCACCTAACGCATGATAAGCATCATACATTTCACAGAAATTAAGATAAGCATAACTGGGAATGCATCCTTTTTTCATGTAGTCATCATGATACTCAATGAGTTTCACACGCAAAAGGCATTTAGTCCCTTCTGAATTTGCATTAGAACTTACTTTCTGTTTCTGTAGCAACCATACGATGTGCCCTAACACAAATGGAATGGAAGTGATGATGAGCTTTTCAATGAACTCTACATTCACTACTAATCACCTACTTCATCTGTGATTTCTTTGCCTAAGATTCGACGTACATATTTGTCAATGATTTTGTTAACATAAGGTGCTAAAGCTTGATGTAATCCAACTGCACCACATCCACTAAGCAATCCGTTAAAGAAGATATCAGGCGTGAATTTGAACTCATTAATCCATACGTTCATAAATACTGCAAGCACTGGTAAAACCAACGGAATGTAGCGATTAGGGAATTTAGGGAATGCGTGTTTTAACACCCACCCAACCATTAATGAAGTTAATAATGCCATTACTACGATATGCGCTTCTAAAAATTTAACTAATAATTCTGTGTTTACCATATATTTCTCCTTCTGCCATTAGGCTAAATAAAAAGCACCTATAGTGCTTTAAAATAATTTCCTAACAAACTGTTAGGTGTTGCATATAAAGGTTGTCCACTACTTCTAATGCACTTGTACATAACATCTTGATATACATAATACTTTTCTTTTTCTACTGCCATTTCCATCGAATAAGGAATAGGGTCATATTTATTCCCTAAATGTTTCTCATCAATACGTTCATATAATGAAGCAGTATCAATGTTAGGTGTGAAATGTGCTTGTACTAAATGTTCTTGTCTTACTTTCCATAAGTTGTCTTGATGATAAATGAATTTAAAGCCAATAGGCAATGTCTGTCCTACAATTTCTTCAAAACTAGGATAATAACTTTTCATCTTCAAGCTATCTTCATCACTAATTGACATTGTATTGATTGATTTTTTTAGCATAATATCTAACACTTCACTTTGAGTGTAAGGTCTGTGTGCTTGTTCTGCTTCATAGCGTGCTTGTTCATCTAACACAAGTTGTTCTTCTTCTTTTGTTAGTAGAACCTTTTCACCATCAACAATTTTAAAAATTTCCATTTTTTTCTCCTATCCAGCGTATATTTGTATTCTCATATTTTCTGTGAGAAATTTTACATGAGATTTCACTTCAATCGTATCATATGGTTTATAAACATCATTATTAATCATATTAGAGCTTAACATATAACCAAAAGATAATGTTTCAGAACCAGCAAACTTATTATCAGTATGAAACGAATCATATAACCAATAATTATTAAATACCTTTGCTACCCCTCTACAAGATTGTGAAGCTCCATGAAACAATATTGCTGTTTTTTCTCCACAATAAATTTTAAGCCATCCATTATTCACTGGAGTATCTGAACTCATTATAAAAACAATGTTTTTTTGTCCGTCTATTTTAGGATATTTTTCTTTTGTAAATTTAATCCCAATAGCGTTTGTTTCCTCAGATGTAACAGTGTGATCGATAATAAGTTCTAGTGGTTTTTCTCCACTACTTCCACCACTTTGTTGTTTAACCCTCAACATCTGTGATACTGGGTCTAAACTAACTGGTTGTGTAAATTCATCTGTGTAAGGTGCAACTTTAACCCCACCTAATGTGTTTTTGCTTGCAGTAGGTAGTTTATATGAACCACCACTTCCACTTTTTGCAAACAACAAGTCGGTATCTGGATGTTTCGCAACTGGAACATTAAAACTATCATCATATAGAGATGTTTCGGCTTGTAAAAAACCTGAAAGGTTTACTTCTGTAAATTTACTTCCGTTGTATATTTCTCGTTTGTTTGGTAAGATAATCATTAAATCTTCATTTTTAGTCAAATATTTTGTATCATTTTCTAATTGACTGTTTTTCGTAGGAATCGATGGTTTTAACTTGTCAAAGGTTGCAGTTTCGATTTCTTGCTTGTCTTGAGGTGTAAAGTAGTCAATACCTTTTTGAGGTGTTTTTCCATCTACTCCATCATCATAATCAACACCCTTAATTGGCGTCTTTCCATCAACACCGTTTTTAATAGTAGCAGACTTTTGTCCATTCACATCGGTAACAGTGAATGTTGTTCCATTCTCTGCTTGTGATACGCTCATCGTTGGACTGATTCCATTTTTACCATTGAACTCTCCACTCTGCTTGGCTTGAGCAAGCGCTTGTGTGATTGCTTCGCCTAATTTAGTTTTCTCAAGCTTATTAGCAAGTGCAGAAACAAGACCAGTAATTGCAGAAAGTGGATGGGAATTTTCTGCATCACGATTGATTAACTTATTATGGTCTTTTGTTCCACCACCAGTTCCTTCTTGTTCTAACTTAGTGATTCTATCGTCTAATCCTTTTGACAATTGATTAACCATTTGGCTAACAACTTCCATCCATTCACTTTCAGTCGGCATTCCATCCAAGTCATTTGGATCAACTGTTTCTCTTACTCTCAAACGAGCAGGACTGGTTGTGATTTGAACTAATTTATCATCAACTTGTTTCGTTCCTAGCAGGCCAATATATACTTTTCCTTTATCTTTGAATAATTGAGGTGGTAAAACAATTGTGTTCGATTCAACATCGAACTCTAAAGTTCTTGCACCACTCGTTTCTGTTTTGTAAAAGAAAGACAAATCATAGTCATTAAATTCTGTATCTTTCTTTTCAAACGTAAGCCCTAAGTTTCCGCTTCCCTCATATCCTAGAACGTTATCTAAGATTTGAGGAACTAGCGATTTTTCAACTTGAACTAATGAACCTACGATTGGTAATTGTTGCATGTCATCACTCCTTTCTTATCTTAGATCATAAATGTAGCGAAACAGTTCAGCCACGAATTTGCGGGTGTTTCGTTTCTCATGATTGAATTGTTAGAGTATCGATCAATACTGACATCTCCATTTGTATTAATTAAAAGTAGAAATCGGTTTGACCCACTACCTTGTTGTAAAATGTTTACATTGCAATCAATCGGTCTTGCCCATTCCGGCAAAGTGAACATCTTTTTAATACTAAATGTTTCTGCAGCAATGTTTGTACAAACGCCTCGTATCATGACTACATCGCCCTGTCTTTTTACTTGAACAGGGTTATCGCTGTGTGTTTTGAAGCCTGTTGCATATTCAATGTTAGTCCAATCATAATACTCAAACTTCTTGTTTTTAAAATAAACATCACCTTCAAAATAAGATGACCATTTTGAAGTAAAACCTGGTCGCTCAGCAAACCCGCCCACGCATAAACGATCATCTTTACAATTCCAAATTCTTTTTGAAGAAGGAACTTCAATTGAAAGCTCAACACTTCTGTTTAACTCATCTGTTAATTCAAATAATAATTGATAAGTTGAACCGATACTAGCGTTGCAATCAAGCACAAATGGAATGCTACTTTCGAATGTACTTGTTGAAGTGAGATTACAACTAACAGACTTTGATTTGATGTGATTGTTACCATTCAAAGTGTCTATCGAATAATCGGCAGTAACAAGTAAGGATGTACCATTTACAGCAGGTTCTCCGTTAATCAGAGAACGTTCTGCCTTGATTGTGGCAGAAGGTGGACGATAAGGTAGAACATCAATTTCAACGCTCTTAGTGACCTTACGGCCTCTGCTATCTGTTACTTCACATAAATAAGAAAGCTTGCCACTTTCTTTTAAAACATTGCATGAAGCGGTTGAAGAAGTAGCGTTGATTCCACTACCGACAATTCGATAAGACTTGATTGTGCTTCCATATACGCCTTTTGCGTTGTTAATTTTTACTTGAACACCAGCGTAGCCTTGAACATAAATATTCCAACTGGGAGGAATACTAGTTTTTAATAACGTTGCAGTTGGTGCATCCATGGTAGGAATAACACTCGATGGAATTTTGCAGTTTACTGTTTTGGTTTTGATTGAACCAACTAACGTTTCTCCGTCACTCTTGTAAGTTCCAACTCTCACTGTTAATTTACCAGTGATACCGTTTGTTAGATGGCTTGCTAATTCAATGCCTGGCGTAAATGTAACACTGTCTTTTGCATCAGCAGTAACACCAATTTTGTCTGTTTCTTCTTCGAAATAATAATCAACTTTATGGATAAATGAAGTTGACTTTCTATCAATTGAAACCGTAACTTGCTTTCCTAATTCAGTCGCTTTTATAGAGGCAATAGAAGCCGATTGAGGGATAGTTTTTAATGTTGTAGTATCAGTTCGCAATGTTGTGTTTGGCGGTGTATACACTGTTTGAGATGCGGTATATTTGACTTGAGCATATCCACGTAAACTTCCGTCCTCATTGTGTTTAACTGTGATAGCACCACTAACACTACGTTCTCCATAACCCATTCCACAAGCTTGGAAAGTAGCTTCTTTTACAAGCTTAGATTTACCAGTTTGATTATCGTACCAATAAATAGCAAGTTTCGAATTGCTTCCTGAATAAGAAGCTTGAGAAGCACCAATGCTAGCACTAATTGAAATTTGAGTTGTGTTGTTTTCAACATTCTCTTTTGATTCAGAGAAACTTACTTTCAAGGTGAAGGGATAATCACTGTATGATGCTTTTAAATCTCTTGACTTAGACGGCATAAGTAACACCTTCTTTCACCATTAATGAAAAGCCAAGCTCTCCTTCATCTTTGAACATATACTGCCCGACTTGAAGTTCTTGGATAATACGTGCTTTCAAGATATACATTTCATTGTTTGAAATATACGCAACTTCTTCTGTTGATTGGTAGAACGACATCTTATCGTTTGTAATTACTGTTCTAAACTTTTCACCAACCTTACCGATCTCAACGGTTGCGCCGCTAAAACGCACATATTCAACTAGTTGCTCTTGAGAAACTTTGCCATCAACGATGTTTTGAACATCTTGCAAGGATGATTTAACGAATGCGGTATATTCATCAGTCATTTGAATGTTATTCGAATTAAATCGTTTTTGGATATCATCGTTTAGTGAGTTGATCACGTGCTGCACTTCTAATTTAATTTCATCTTGTGATTGAGAAATCGAAGTGGAAGTTTCTTCAAACGTTGAATATCCATTTAATTTTTCATCAAATGTTTTTTCCATCAATGAAACTTCTGATTTAATATTATTGTTAGTCTGCTCGATGATAGATTTTTCTTTTGCGTCGATATCGCCTTTTCGATATGTGTCTTCAATCGCACTCGTGTTTTTTTTTGCTTCACGTTTTACACGATTGATTGACTTTTCATTTTCTCTTAATTCATCTTGCGTTTCAATAATTTGATTTTTGATATCATCGAATGCCTTTTTAACACTTCGATCAAAGTTTCCATATACGATTTTAGTAACACGTTTAGCGTTACAGTCATACGTATATTCTTGTACCCTTGTTTGCAAAGTAACAAGAGGATGATGAACAGGAACGATATCGCCAATTTTTAGCGATTGTTCGATATCGGCTTTCAGTGTGTATTTGACTTTTGGATATTGATGTTGATCAATGAATTCTGTGGCCAATGTTCGCAACTCTGTGATGATTTCTTCTTCTGTTTTTTCGATATCATCTTCTTTTTGTGTCTCAATATCAAAATCAACAATCGATGTATATTGCGTTTCATATTGCGTTTTTGAAGTGATATATGATTCAGGAAGAAGGATCCCATCTGGCCCCACTGGCATAATTTTGGTAACAACTTGTGACCAATCCTCATCAATTTCAACATCTTCAATGTTTTTTCCGTAAAGCAATTTGGTGTCAGACATCTGGCCAACCGCAGCTTTTAATGTGATGTCGAATTGATCAACATCAAACTCTGCGTTGAACAAGTCTTCTGTTGTCTGCATTGCTTCTAACATTGTTTTTCGAATAAAGTATTTTGTATGTCTATCTGTTAACTGTGAATGAAAATTAAAAGGACAAGAAACGTCTGTCCTGTCCTTCATGTGACTCAAAAACATTTCAGCTGCCAAGTCGGTTGGACGTGCATCGGCTAAAATGTACTTTTGTAAATCAAAAACAACATGATCTGCAGTAAAGGAAATCACGTTGTGTTTTGTTTTTGGATTGTTGATTCTAAAAGGTTGTGGACCTTTTTCTTTGGTATCGACAACAACGATGTTATCTTTTTTTATGATGTCTTTAAATTTGGCCAATACTTCAACATCAACCGACCAGCCATTCAGTGACATCTTTTTTGTTTCGATGCATTTAAGAGGTTGAATTGCTCCAAGCCCATTTGTTTCGAAATTCTTACTTAGTGCATTAAAAATTTTAATCATAAATATGCACTCCTGTTCTTAATTTCAATTTTTACATCACAAGGTGGAGAAGCGTTTGCGAACACATCGTTTGAACCTGGTAAAAGTTTAGGATAATCAAATCCCATGGTAACATTTTGAGAAACGCTGTTACCATTTTCATCTGTTTCTGTCATATTCTGACAATCAATGATTACAGAACCGTTATCTTCTAATTGACAATAGAAATGCTTGCTTCCAACGCTTACAGACACTGCAACATTTGGTTTTGCAGTGATTTTAATGATTGGATAAGCAATCGTATTCCCCAAATTCATTACGTTGTTTGTAACTGTTTTAAATGTGTCGTTTGCATCCGTCCACGTTGGTCTTCGGATGCAATTAACAGTAGCTACTTTTATGCAAGCTTTACGTTCTAAGTGCAGTTCGTCAAAAAAGAAAGCTTCGGTGACTCTGCCTCGAAACTCGAAGATTCCTTTTCCTTTCAGCCATTTCAATACTTCATCATAATTGTCTTTGATTAACTGAATTTTGAACTGCATTTTAACATCTTCTAAGACGTTATCGGTATGGTATAAACTTCCATTCATGCCATCAATATTAGTCTTGTTAAAACGAATAGGAGCGCGTGTAAAGAAGTCTTCTTCTTCAGCAATCACTCCCATATCATCAGAAGATATTCCGTTAAATTTGAACATGATACACGCTCCTTTCTACATCACTGTTAATAAACGTTCATCGATGAAGCTTCCAACTTCATCTCTGTCTAATTCAATTTTTAATGTGCTCAACGCTTTGACTATTACCATCGCTAATTTTTCGTAGTCGATAATTTCAGTATGATTTTTTGAACTACTAGATAATGGAACTACTTTTGTTGAACTTCCTTGTTGCATGATAAGTTCCGGTCCTGCTTCTGCTACCATGGCCATACCATTTAGAAGAGTACCACCTTTTGCAAGCATTGGAATTTGGCCTAGACTTACATAGCCTAAATCAAATCCAAAATGGTCTCCACCAATCCCTGGAACCCAATCGGGCACATCAAAACCAATGCCATTAACAGCACTGATCAAACTGTTGATTCCACTTTGAACGGCTGAAATCATACTATTGATGAAACCAATTACACTGTTAATCGGTGTTTTAGCAAAGCTAACAATGCGATTAAACACTGTTTTAAAGATATTCACAACATTATCCCATGCGCCTTTCCAGTTTCCTGTAAAGACATTTTTTACAAATTGGATAACGTTTTTGAACACTTTGATAACGTCTTGAATAACACCAGCAATTGGCGGACCAAAATTTTTGATGAACCAGTTAACTAGCGGTGCTACAACATCAAAAATTTTTGATATTATTTGAGTGACTATATTTAGAAATTCCTTAAACGCGTCCCATAAAGGAACTAGTCCGTCATGCCAAACACATAACAACAAATCAATGACACTATCAAGAATTGGTTTTACAACCGTTTCCCATAATGTTTTTAATATCGACATAATGTTGTCCATAATGTCGATTACTGCTTTTCTAAATTCTTCGTTGTTGTTCCACAAATCAACAACTGCAGCAGTACATGCGACTACGATTGCAATTACCGCACCAATCGGACCTGTGAGGACCGTCATTGCTCCACCAAGACCTCCGACCGATGTGGCAAGCGATGTGAAAAATGTTATCGCCGTACTGATTCCAGTTATCATGTAACCAACAATCATAAGCAATGGACCAACAGCAGCCACCAATAATCCAACAACAACAATGACTTGTTGAATGTGTGGATTCAACGCTTGGAACCAATCACTGAATTGTTTGATCAACTCACTGATTTGAGAAATACTAGGACCCAAAGCACCAAGAAATGCCTCGGTTAATTCATGCCCTGCCAAATTTAAGTTATTCATGGCCACGCGTGCTTTGTCTTGCGGTGCTGCCATTCCGTCAAAGGCTTCGTTAACTACCTTATCAAGATGGCCACTTGAATTTTCCATTGTGGCCACAAAGTCTTCAATCGAAAACTTACCACCCTGGATAGCATCAGCAAGGTCAGGACCTGCCTTTGCTCCAAACACTTCGATCGCTTTCGTTGTGGCACTGGCAATATCGGGGCAACGTTGGATTTCTTTAAGAACTTTTTTAAACTCTTCTTTCGCATTCTTTCCTTCTTTAGCGAAATTAGAAATTGCTTTTTTCATACCACTGAATGCGATTTCTTGAGTAACACCCGCTTTTTCCCATTGAGCAAATAAAGCAATGGATTCTTCAATGTCGTAGCCCAAGGCACGCATCGGTGCACCGTATTTAGTGATTGATTCTGCCAAAGCATCAACCGCTAAGCCACTATCCTGTGATGCTAAGGTTAGTGAGTCCATAATACCTGCATAGTCTTTTGAGTCGACTCCTGCATCGCCCATAGCACGAGAAACTTTAGCGATAGCGGTTGAAACATCAACGTTGTTAACATCTGAAAATTTTAAAAACTGTGTAGCACATTTTTCTAGTTCTTCCCCAGTGAAGCCAAAACGAGTGTTAACATCTGCAATTGCAGTTGCTACATCTTCAGAAGATGCAGGAAAGTTACCATAAACATTTTCAAATGAATCATGAAGACCATCTAACGCATCACCGACCGCACCAGTTCCACGAGCGATGTTGTCATACGCTTCATCGATATCTTTCCAAGCAAGACCCGCAGCAGCACCAGTGGCCACAATTGGAGCGGTTACGTGCTTGGTTAAACCTTCACCGACTTTAGTAGTTTTATTCCCAATATTTTCAAGCTTTTTTGCATACTTTTCGATATCGGCAGTACCTGCTTTAATTGTCTCATTAACTTCATCCAATCCGTTCTTGTAACGGATCATGGTAGTTTGAGCTTTTACTAAAGCGTCTTCTTTCTTTTTAATCGCTTTTTCGTTTGCGTTTTCTTCAGACTTCATCTTTTCAAGTTCTGCTTTTAAAAGTTCAACTCGATCAGATGATTCCTTGTACTGTTTTGATAAATATTTTTGAGTGTCGGCCAATTTTTGAGATGCCTTTGTGTTGTCATCCCATTGAGCTTTGGCCAACTTGAACTCGTTACGGTTGTGATTAAGCTCACTATTTACAGATTTAAGGGCAGATTTAAAATCCGATACTCCATGAGCATCGAATATAAGGCCGACCCTTTTCATGTCACTCATGTGCATCCCTCATTTCCATATATGCTTCGATTAAATAGTAAAATTCAAAAGGACTTAGCTCATAGAATTCATCCATACTAAGTCCGATTTTTTTAACTATTAATGTGACTTGCGCCCAGTACGCTTCATCAATTTCGGAGATTGACGCAGGTCGGACGCTTGTTTTTTTTTGAATGTAATGACTTGACGCTGAAAGTCTTCAAACATTGCATGAAGGCCATCCATATCGACTGGCATTAACATCATTGCGTCATCTTCGTCAATGTTTTTTCGACCCGTCGAACGCAAGATGCACCAAATCATTTTGGAGAAAGATTTCATTTGAATGTCTTGCAGTTCATCAGCAATGCGTTCTTTTTCTTTTTCTTTTTTTGCAGATTCTAATTTATTTTCTAACTTATTAGATTTACGAAGCAATCTATCTAATTTACATTCACTAATTAATTTGACGGTTAACATGTTAACCTTTACAGCCAACTTGCTACCGTCTGTTAATTCGATTACGTGTTCCATTTATGATCACTTCACTTCCTAAGCAGCTTCAGGTGCTAAATCGGAAGGCTTAATCACTGGTTTTGCAAAGAACTGTTCTTCAGTAATTGCTTTAGCTGCTGTGATTTGAGTATCAACAGAAGCACGAGTGTTCCCTGCTGCATCAAAAGGCATTGCCATAATAGTGATAGATTCATTTTGTTCCTTTGGTTTTCCTTCAGAAGTTTCTGCATCATCACTGTTATCCATTAATTGACATTTTGGAAACCAGTCATAACGATTTTTTCCATTTGATAATTTAACGGTTTTTCCATACGCAAAATATGGACGAGCCGCTGAACCACCACCTAAGATGACTCCGTTTTCTCCAACGGTTTCACCACGCATTTTGATTAATGTTTCACGATCAAACGCAATAGCATCAACAGTAATTTCAACAGATTCCATCTTACTTGAATTAGCGTACATTTCGCCACTTCCATGAATTGGTGCAGTTTCGGAGTTTTCTTTTACAGAAATCTTTTTTACCGTTTTTGTTTGTTCTACATTTGGTTCATAGACACCACTGTATTTTAAAGGGTCTTCGGATGTAGTAAAACATACATATTGAGCACCAACAGTCTCGATGTATTCGGGTCTTTTGTTTTGAATAGTCATATTTATTCCCCTTTCTTATTTGTTTTAAAGCTTTAATTTCTTTAGCATATGTTTATATATCGTTTCTTTGTTACGTTCCCATGTCGGCTTCATATGAGGTTGAGCACTCATCTTATGAGTCCCGTCTTCAACGAAGCGACCATAATATTTTCCCCAACCTACCACTACATCTTTTGATGTTCGCTCGGTTAGAATCAAATCCAACATGTGAGTATAGCCGGGCTTGTTAATTCGAGAACGTGGTTTTGGAAATCTATGAACGATTTCAGCAAATTCCTTTGCTCCATCTTCCAAAACGTCGAGTAGGTTATCTTGCGATATCTCTTTAGCGATATCGGATAACATATCTTCCAATTCTTCAAAACCTTTGAATTCATCAACATTAGCCGACATAACCTTCGACCACCTCTACAGAAAAGAAGCAATGATTGATGTTTTTTTCTGCGATATATTCAAATTGAAATGTAGGATGGATATCCTTTTCTCTCAAAAGGTTTCGAAGCATTTTGAATTTAGGATCTTCTTTAATTGGAGTGCGCGATTGGAAGGAAACTTGATACGTGTTTCGTTCCTGGTAATCAGTTCCCGAAGCAAGATCATCTTCGGAAATATATTCCCAGTACACGATTTTAGGATATTGATTCACGCGATCGAACGCAAACTCACCCTCGTTCACTGGAATTTGCAATGATTTTAGTAAATTACACAATTCTAATTTCGTCATGATATCCCTCCAATGTTAAATTCGTTAATGGAATATCTTCTTTTTCATCTCTAAAGTGATAGGCATTGTAAACGTGATAATATGTATCACCAATTTTCAGTACACATTTAGAGTCGATTTCTTTCCATTGCGGAATTTGAATTTTGTTTTCAATTTCAATATTGCTTTGATACAATTGACTTTTTAATGAGTCGCCAACACCTAATTCCTTAAAGCATATTTTTGTGTGCATATTTTTTAAATAATTCAAAGGATACGTTTCATCTTCTTTTTGAACAATTTTAAATAGTTCAAATTGGCCATCGATGAATGCAATCATTTACTCGGCTCCATTAACCATGAATAAATTGCAGATTGAAACGCATCTTCAAATTCATTACGTTTTTTGAAATACGCATAATTCATGTATTCTTTCAATAACGCTCTTGCAGAGTGATCAACATTAATATCAAAGTCTTCATCTTTCTTAGACTTCAAAAATTGATACCCTTCTTGTGCATAGTTCTTGAGCGTTTCGAAAGAAATAAAAGGAGGAATTTGAAAATCTTCCTTAAATTCCTCCACAAGTGATTCAAAATTAATCATTATTTTTTAGATGATGCTTTAGTGTTAGGTGTTGGTTCTGTTTTGGTTTCTTCTGCAACTGGTGTTGGTTCTTCTTCAGCAATGCTCATAACTGATGCTGCTTCTGGAATACTTGCAGCTGCTGGTGTTGGCTGATATAAAGGAACTAATTTTTGAGGGTTGAAGCAGTAGCAAACGTCATTGTCAGTAGCTAAACCATTCGCATAAGCTTTAGCAATGAATAAATCTGCATCTTCGATTGCTTTAGTTTCTTTGTATTCGTTAACTTTTACACCAGTTAATCCTAAGTGATAGTGTCCTTTGATTGCTAATCCTGCTTTACCTTTAGCACACTGAGGTGTTTGGATAACGTGGATTGGTAAGAATGATGAAGTAACGAATGCTCCATTTTGATCACGGAAATATAAAGCAGGAGCAACATATTTGAAATATTCCTCCGGATTACAAATTAAGTAAACTTCAGAAACTGTACGTTGCCCATTTTTAGTTAAAGCAGCAAGTGGTGTTGCTAATTCGAATGGACTAAATCCAGTCAGTGTTGTTACATATGTTTTTTCTGTTGCAGTTCCTTCTTGAGTATATTGGTTTAATTTATAAAACAAGCCAACAGGTTGTTGGTGTTTGTCACCTTTACCATTTAAAACACCATCTTCTAATCCTTCACGCATAACTTGAGCTAAGATAGCCATGAAGTAACGATCAACAAATGGTAATGATAAATCACGGATTGATTTTGGAATCACTAAGAATGCGCTTAGTTTACCAACTTCGATATTGAAAGATTTAATAGAAGCACTTAATTCACTAGCAATTTTAGAATCTAATGTTCCCCATGCTGCTTTTCCTGTATATTCTGCACTTAACCATTTGCGAACTCCAGCAGGTGCTAAATTAACCAAGCTTAATAATCCACTATCACGACGTAATTCTTCTAATGTATTGTCGATGATTGTAGTTGGGATGATATCAATTTGGTCAGCAGTTAATGCTTGTTTAGGATCCATGATCATTTGATAGAACTTAGTTTCTTCTTGTGTTAACGTACGTAATCCTAATTTAGCACGATATTCTTCATCAGCTTTAGCCTGTTGTGCTTCTGCTTGGATGCGTTGCACTAATTCTTCGTTGTTTTGTTCATTGATTGAAGCGATTGCTTCAATGATTACTGCCGATTTCTGTTCAGCAGTAGCTTCGTTCATTTGTTGGATCAATTTATTTGTATCTAATTTATCTAGCTTCATATTTATTTTCCTCCTTCAAAAAAAACATCCCATGAATTTTTAGGATGTTCTGTTTCATTTAATTTTTGTGTTAAGTCATTGACTTTTTGTTTATAGCCTTCTACATCTTGCTTCATCTGTTTGTTCTGCTGAACTAAGTGAAGAACTGGATTGACTAAAGATTGTGATGGCTCTGTTTTAACTTCTTCTTTGATTTCAATAACCGCAGTTGCAAAGCCATGTTTTAAACATTCATCAGCACTTAACCACGTTTCATCGTCCATCATTTGTTTGATTGTAGCTTCATCAAGATTCGATGTAGCTTTGTAGATTTCAATAGATGGTTGTGTGATTTTTTCTAATTCCGCAGCAGCCTTTTTCATATCGTTTGCATCACCACTGCAATAGCTCAATACGTTGTGGATGAAAAATAATGATGCTTTCGGCATGATACGTTTAGTTCCTGCTAAGAAAACATAAGATGCTGCACTACATGCCCAGCCATTAACACGCGTTGTAACTGTGCCTCGATTGTACGATTTCAACAAGTTATAGATTCCTAATCCTGTAGCAACATGTCCACCACTTGAATTGATATTTACTGTTAAGTCACCTTTGATTTTTGAAAGCTTTTCTGCGAATGAGTGCGTTGACACAACATTAATACGTTCATCATTCCAAATCGTCTCCATCAAAGGTCCATCAATATTTAATTCGGCTTCTGTATCTGTCAATTGGTTGAATTGGAAGAAAGGCTTTTTATTTTCGTCATTCATTTACTTCACCCCCTTTCAAAACGTCTTCTGCCGTTCCGTTGTTTTTCGAAATGAAATGGGCATCTGCCCATTCGTCGACGATTGGATCCATATCCAACATCTCCCTTAGGTCGTTGTGACTAAAACCGATTCCAAATAGTTTTTCTAATTGGACAGCATTGTCCACTAGCGAAGTATATTTGAGACTTGTTAAATCTGCTTTAATATGAGTTCCATTTAAAAACTCTTCTTCAGAGCAGAAAAAAACATTGAGTGATTCCTCAATGATTTTTGAATAAGATGAAATTGTAGTTGTGATGAAGTCATTCATCGCGTTTGACTTTTCCGTAGTTTTACCTAGAAAAATGTCAATCGGAATATCGAACATCACAGCAGTTTGTTCTTTGATCATGTTGACCGATTTTAGAAAGGCTTCTGGACTTTTCGAAGTATTGCCGTTCAATAAGTCAACCGACATTCCATTACCAAGCATTATTGCTTCTGTTTCGGATGAAGCAAGCTTGTTTAGAATTCCTTGGATGTATTGATTCTTTGAAATTTCCTTGTTAGTTTCGCTGTCATAAATTTTCAAATTGACATTGCCACCCATTGTGGTCGGCATATGCAATGCATACTTCTTCGATTCGGAAGTGTTATATGCAGTCAATGTCGTTGCGATAAATTCGTTATATGCATTTCTGAATGAATGCATACACGTCAACGCTCGCGTATTTGTATTCTTCAACCAGATAACTTCATTAGAATTAAAAGTCTTATAAACCCTCATGTTACCAGTTTGGATTTGGCTAAAAGTTGTATTGTTTAGAATGTCTTCGCTTTTTTGAAATGAGTCTGCAATCAATAACTTTCCGTCCAGGATGTAGATCAAGCATTCATCTTCATATAACATTTTCTTAACTGCACGCTTCCAAAAGTGATAAGCCGTTTCATTTCTGTTGGGCTTCAAATTAAGAAGATAATGTTGATGATTTTTTTTAAGTTTATTCTGTTTGTACACTTTGAATTTAGTTTTAGCTGTCATCTTTGCAATTAAGTTAATCGCATCTTCAATAGATGCTTCTGTTTCTCTCAATGAATTTGCTTGATTGTTGATAATCAAATCTACTACATCAACAGAAGTAGTCGCATCTCTTGATTTCTTGTGTAACCAACTAAACATGTAACCACCTCCCTTCTAAATATAGAGAATTTGCTCTTCTAACAAACTTTCTTGTGATTTGGCACTTGCAAAAGCTGACATCCCGTCATTCTTCCTTAATTTAGGATCAATCTTAATAAGTTTCTTGTTACCACTGCCATCGATAGAAACACCAGTGTTTCTTGTGTACCATCTCATTATCTTACTGTTGCAGAAGTTGATTGTTCCATCAACAAAACCCTTTTCGATAGCAGGAATAGTTAATGCATAGATAGAGTTCATCTTACGAATCATACGAACCATGCCATATGGATTCTCTTTGGTTTCAGAGTCGAACCCGTATTTTTCAAAAGTGGTTTTTAACAGCTGTGCACGGTAGGTATCGATTACAATCTTTTGAATGTTGTAATTTAACGATTGATCAAAAATCCAAGACACCGGTAGTTCTGGTTCGATACTGTTCGAATCGACCACTTCAAAGTCTTCATACCCATTTTGACCTACACGATCAAAAGGAAATTTGATTGATGCGAAGAAAGGACTGTTTTTGCAAATCCATGTTTTTTGGATCCACACATCTTCACCATCCACATTGAATAAAAGACCTGCACTAACAAAGTCACGAATGTCTGCGTAGTCAATGCCAGCAACACACATTCTTCCATTCAAATTTGGAATAGGTCTAGTTGATCCGTCCTCAAGTTCGGTAGTTCTTACGATGTTTTCCCAAGTCGCAATACCGACTTTTTCCTGTGCATCGATTGAAATGTTCAATCGCTTTGCCTTAAATTCGTTAATTTTTTCAGGAAGCTTTTTGGCTTCGTAATAATCTTTACGAATTCGATTTTTCAATACTGGCATGAATTCCATCGAAGGATTGGCCAATTCCCATCTGTCTTCTTTTTCCCAATCATTAGAATCATCTAAGCAGCACAAGAAAGGAAACATGTTTGTAACGTTCTCACCAGTTTCCAAAAGCTCGTCCGATAAGTCTAAGTAATCGTCTAAAGGACCGCCACGAACATTACCATTTGTTGAAATGATAAATTTACGTGGATGTTCGATTTTACCAAGACCACTCTCAAACACTTTGATCTGTTCATAATCTTCATATGCGTGAAGTTCATTAAAAACGATGGCACCATCACGTTTACCATCTTTTGTTTTTGCAGATGATGTATTGAACGCAAGCGTTGAACGTGTTTTCTTGTTTTGTATTTCTTCTTTAGTTCGTTTGAATTTAGCGTCAAGTTTCGGATGATCATCAAGCATATTCCACACTACATTAAATGTGTCTTTTGCCTGGTCTTCACTGTTGGCCACGATGTCGACATCATAACCTTTGATGCCATAAACGGGGGTAAGAAGAAAACTAATGAGTGGCATTAGAAATCCGTCTTTCCCATTTCCACGTCCCATAAAAATAAAAAATGTGTCGAATACCGGAAAGCTTGTTTCTTTGTCATAAAAGAAAACAAATGCATATATAAATTTTTGATACGGAAATAACGGATAATAATATTTTTCGCAAATCGATATACATTTGCGAAACATTTCTTCATCAAAAAAAACATCGTTTCTTTCAAGCAAAGGCTTTACGATGTTTTTAATTAATAATTTTCTTTTGTTATTTACACGATGCGGATTGGATTCAACGAATGATATGTAATCGTTAATTTCTTGAACATTAATCACTAGTAATCATCCAAGTCATCATCTTCAATCGCAGGTTCTTCCAATCCTAAATCTGTTAAAAGCTTCAACATCTGTGTTTGAACTTTGGTTAAATTGACAATAGATTCATTCGGCTTTTCAACGAAAAATCCATTTCCGTTCTTTATTTTTTTTCTAAGCCCTTCTTTTTTGATATCGGCTTGAAGTGTCTTTTTTAACTTCCAAAGAAAAATATAATCATCAACTAAAGACAAGAAGTGGGTACTATTTTTACCCAAACTTTCAAGCTGCTTTATCAATGAACTTTTAACATCCTGTGCTTTGATTGCCATAGTACCCCCCCTTACCATACACGCGCGAAGAAATCTCTACAGTCAGGACTACATGCCCGTTCTTCAAAATACCCCGCTATTCTTGAGATTCGATAGGGGGTATGTTTACCATCTTTCATCTGTTTCAATTCCAGATGGCTTCTTCTTTCGTTTATTTTTATTAAACCATTTCGTAACTCTATCATGTTGCACATCGTGACAATGATGGCACAACGTTATCAAGTTATCATCATCTAAACATTTGCTTGGATCGTCTTTCAGCTCAACGATATGATGAACTTCTAACTTCACATCTTCTTCAGTCTTTAATTCTTTCTTATCAACAGGCTCGCCTTTACCTTGCCACAATCCCAGGCATCTTTGACATCTGTAATTGTCACGAGCTTTGATTTGTTCCGACTTTATTTTCCATTCAGTTGAATTGTAGAAAGACTTTGTGATTCCTTTTGCCAAGTCATCTATAACATGCCGTTTCATTTCAAACAGTCACCAAAGAATGGAAAGTCTCTGTCACGCTTCGGATCACGCTCATAGATCTTCATTTCCTTTTCCTTGTGTCCGCATTTTACACAGACATCGCTAACCACTCTAACTCTGCAATGTTGCTTTTGAACATATGCATGATTGCATTTATTCTTGCTCATGATAGAATGTCCAATCTGTAGCAGATAAATCATCAACTAACGGACACCAAATGCCTTCTTGTGAATGCTCACCGAATTTAATATAAACTTTATCGGATGATTCTTTTGTAAAGATATTAACTAAGCCTCTTTCAGTTTGCCCTTTGATGTATTCAATGCGAGTAACTTTGTGACCTTTTTTCATTTGATTAAATGCTTCTTTAAAATCAAATGTAACAATTCCACCTAAGATAGGTGTATTAGTTTCATCTGCTTCAATCCACTCATTTGAAGCAATGTTTGATAATGTGTAAGATTTATTATCACTATCAAACATGTCCATAATGCTTCCGTCTTTCAAATGCATCATGATAGTCCCTTCTTCTAGCGCCCAATAGCCACCCCAAGAAGGAAGCTTGATTTTCTTACCTGAATTTAAAAGTCTGTATGCTCCACTAAAATTCATATTTTGTCTTCCTTTCTTTTTCATTCTTAAATCTGTCAACCAATCACGATAGTAATGAGAGAACAATTTGACAAAATAACCAGT